>Ga0307998_1000134_pt1 | contig 42038 bp, 34 predicted proteins | sample Davwhametageno37_FD_203147 | JGI IMG/M metagenome (GOLD analysis project Ga0307998, IMG submission 203147) | Marine microbial communities from Davis Island wharf, Antarctic Ocean - #37 | ecosystem: Environmental > Aquatic > Marine > Unclassified | place: Antarctic Ocean: Davis Island wharf... | reverse complement strand
ATGCTCAAATTAGAAGTTTGGGGCATGATTTTACATTACAGAATGAAGATTTGGTAGTGGAAGATGCTTTTTATAAAACCCAGATGAGTACAGTTTTGATGATCGATATTAGCCACAGTATGATACTTTATGGAGAAGATCGAATTACACCCGCCAAAAAAGTAGCAATGGCTTTGGCTGAACTTATTACTACACGCTATCCCAAAGATACATTAGATATTTTAGTCTTTGGAAACGATGCACGCTCAATCGCCGTTAAAGATATTCCTTATTTAGAAGTCGGTCCTTATCACACCAATACAGTTGCAGGTCTTGAGCTAGCGCTAGACATGCTACGTAGAAAAAAAAATACAAACAAGCAGATTTTTATGATAACAGACGGTAAGCCCAGTTGTTTAAAAATGCCTGATGGAACTTATTATAAGAATAGTGTAGGTTTAGATGAAATAATTATTGAAAAGTGCTACAATATGGCACAACAAGCTAAAAAATTACACATCCCAATTACCACTTTCATGATTGCTCAAGACCCTTACTTAAAACAATTTGTTAGGGAATTCACAAAAGCCAACAAGGGGAAAGCATTTTTCACAGGACTCAAAGGGCTAGGTGAAATGATATTCGAGGATTACGAAACAAATAGAAAAAAACGCTTAGAGTAAAAATAAGATAGATTATTTAAATGAAAAGAAAAGAAAATTCAACACTAGGAAACTTGAGAAAAAGTGGGTACTTACCCCAATCCATTCAAGAAGAAATCGCCTCCAATCTTCGTAATCGCTTAAGCAGCGGTAAGGCTACTTTTGAAGGTCTTATTGGTTACGAAAATACAGTAATTCCAGATGTAGAACGTGCACTTCTTTCTGGACATAACATCAACTTATTAGGGCTTCGTGGACAAGCTAAAACTCGACTAGCCCGCCAAATGACTGGACTTTTAGACGAGTGGATTCCAGTGGTTGAAGGATCTGAAATCAACGATGATCCTCTTGATCCAATAAGTAAAGAAGCTCAAAATTTAATAGCTAATCATGGTGAAGATACACCAATCAAATGGCTTCATCGTGATGACCGTTTTTTTGAAAAATTAGCTACTCCAGATGTTACAGTTGCAGATTTAATTGGTGATGTAGACCCGATTAAAGCATCTAATCTTAAGCTTTCTTATGCTGACGAAAGAGTTATTCACTTTGGAATGATACCTCGTGCACATAGATGTATATTCGTATTGAATGAACTTCCTGATTTACAGGCACGTATTCAAGTAGCTTTGTTTTCTATTTTACAAGAAAAGGAAATTCAAATCCGTGGTTTTAAATTACGCCTTTCGATTACTCCATTACTTGTTTTTACTGCAAATCCAGAAGACTACACCAACAGGGGAAGTATAGTAACACCTTTGAAGGATAGAATTGGGTCTCAAATTTTAACCCACTATCCACATAATAGAAACATTGCAAAAGAAATCACAAAACAAGAGGTTATCCTTAACAAGGAAAAGATCAATAGAATTCATATTCCCGAATTAGCTCGAGATATTATAGAACAAATTGGCTTTGAAGCACGTAAAAGCGAATATGTAGATTCTAAAAGCGGAGTGAGTGCTCGAATGAGTATCACTTCTTTTGAAAACTTAACTAGTACTGCTGAAAGAAGATTACTTATTTGTGGTGAGAAAAAAACAAGTATTCGATTAGTTGATTTTTTAGGAATTATTCCATCAATTAATGGCAAAATTGAATTGGTTTATGAGGGTGAACAAGAAGGAGCTGAACAAATTTCTTATCATTTAATTTCTGAATCTATCAAAACACTTTTTTCAGATTACTTTCCTAAAATTGAAAAATTAGAAAATGAAAATGAAAATGGCCCTTATGATGAGTTATTAGGTTGGTTTTTTCAAGATAATGAGTTGTTCTTAGGCGATTCATTATCCGAAAAAGAATACAAGATAACTCTGGAACAAATAAAAGGAATAGATTCCATAATAAAGAAACACCAACCCAACTGCTTAAAAGAGGATCGTTATTTTATAATGGAGTTTTTACTTTGGGGATTAGAAGCTTTTAAAAAACTAAATAAATATAGGACATTAGAGGGATTTCAATTTAAAGATTCGCTTGGAAGTTATATTAGTAAATTGTAACTAATATTTCAAATAACTTGAATTAATTAAAAAACCCTTGATAGATTCAAGGGTTTTTTGTTGGCCCACTAGGGATCGAACCTAGACTCTTCTGTACCAAAAACAGATGTGTTGCCAGTTACACTATGGGCCAAAATTAAGCTGCAAATTTACATGATTTTTTATTTTTACAACTGCTTTTTTCAAAAATTTATGTTTCAATAAATGTGAAGTATTCTGATACTTCTGAAATCACTAAATAAATTATACTTTTACTTAAATTAAGCTGAACTAATGATCCAGATTTTTATTACCGGAGGAACCTTTGACAAAAGTTACAATTATCTTAATGGTGAATTATTTTTTGATGAAACTCATATCCCCGAAATGCTTGGGAGAAGTAGATATCAACTGGAAATTGATGTGGAAACCCTAATGATGATGGACAGCTTAGAAATGAAAAAATCTAATCTGAAAAAAATCATCAATGCTTGCGCAATTTCTAAACATCAATACATTGTCATTACTCATGGAACGGACAAAATGGTCACAACCGCAAAAGCACTTGCAAAAGCAAATTTAAAAGACAAAACTATTATTCTGACAGGCGCTATGATTCCTTATGCATTTAGCAGCTCTTCTGATGGTTTTTTTAATTTAAGATGTGCTTTAGCGTATGTTCAAACTTTAAAACCAGACGTCTACATTACTATGCAAGGACAATATTTTTCATAGAATAAAGTTCAGAAAAATAGTATTAAAGGCTGTTTTGAAAAAGCTTGATTTTTATTCAAAAACCCAATATTATAGAGGGTATGCTAAACAATTTGAATAGTTTTCTTTTCCTTGATTTATCTGTACCTTCGTTACTTTAAAATTACAAAAATCTAAAATGACTGAGAAAAAATATAAGCTTTGGAACCAAAGTATAGGTTGGGCTATTTTTATCGTAGCACTTTTTACCTTTGGAAGTACAGTAGAACCAACCGCAAGCTTTTGGGACGCGGGTGAGTATATTGCCACCTCAGCAAAACTCCAAGTAGGACATCCTCCCGGAGCTCCATTCTTTCAGATGATGGGTGCCTTTTTTGCTCTTTTTGCAACTGGCCCTCAGCAAATTGCAATAATGGTCAATTTTATGTCTGTTTTTTCAAGTGCTTTTACTATTCTTTTCTTGTTTTGGACTATTACGCTCCTTCTTCAAAAGCTTCCTTCATTTACATCACTTGACAGCTACACTGAGAAAATTGGTTTCTTTGGAAGTGCAGCAGTTGGATCCTTAGCTTTCTGTTTTTCTGACAGCTTTTGGTTTAATGCTGTTGAAACGGAGGTGTATGCAATGGCCACACTTATTCTTTCATTACTTTTTTGGATGGGATTACGATGGGAAAAAGAAATGAATACACCAAGAGGTGATCGTTGGTTGCTTCTAATTTCATTTGTGATTGGGCTCTCCTCCGGAGTTCATTTTTTAGGACTTCTTACCATTCCCTCTCTGGCAATGTTATACTATTTTAAAAATTATAATAAAGTTACAGTTAAAGGATTTATTTATTCAAACATTTTAGCAGTGGCTATACTATTAGCTATTTTTAAACTACTACTACCTCTAACTCTTTCCTTTTTTGGAAATACAGAAGTCTTTTTTGTAAATACAATTAAACTTCCATTTAATAGCGGAACCGTTATAGCTGCAATATTATTTATTGCTTTTTTCTATTATAGCTTAAGATATACTAGACAAAAAAGTTGGATAAACCTTAATACTGCTATTTTATCTATATTATTTGTATTACTAGGTTTTTCATGCTGGATTATGATTCCTATTCGAGCAAATGCAAATACTGTGATAAACGAAAATAGCCCCTCAGATGCTAGGTTACTTTTGGCCTATTATAATCTTGAGCAATATCCTGAGACAAAATTGTTTTATGGTCCAATGTTTTCTGATATTTATGCAGGTCAAGATCCTACAGAACCATATATAGACGACAAGCCCAAATATGAAAGAGATACAGTTTTAGGCCAATATAAAATTGTGAACTTTTGGAAAGATGCTCGTTTTAATTCAAACAGTTCACACAATGGTCTTTTACCTCGCCTTTGGAGTAGTGAACACGCAGGAAATTACATGAATTTCACTGAACCACTAGAGTTTTCTATTAAATCATCCTATCGGTCCAACCCAAAAATACAAGAACGTGTTAATGAATTCAGAGAAGATATTGCCGATGGATCTCTTTCGGGAGACGATTATCACGAATTTCTTAAAACTTTTAGTCCTTATCTTAATATTGAAAAACCCTCCTTCCTTTCCAATTTAAAATTCTTTTTTGAATATCAAGTTGGATATATGTATTGGAGGTATTTTATGTGGAATTTTACCGGTCGCCAAAATGATTTTCAAGGAGAATACAATATTTTGAAAGGAAACTGGATAAGTGGAATACCTTTCGTTGATGAACTAAGATTAGGTAATCAATCTGAATTACACGAGGATGAAATCAATAACAAAGCAAGAAATACTTATTATTTTCTTCCATTCATTCTAGGGCTTATTGGATTGTATTTTATTTACTATCAAGATCCTAAACGTTTTTGGGTATTAATGCTATTCTTTCTCTTCACAGGTTTGGCACTTAAGGTGTATCTAAATGAACGCCCTTTTGAACCTCGAGAAAGAGATTATGCTTTAGTTGGATCTTTTTATGTTTTTGCTATATGGATTGGCCTTGGTTGTATGGCATTAATTCAAAAACTAAAACGGTTTACGTCACAAAAGTATATTCAACCTTTTGTGGTTATTTTATGTCTTATGACGGTGCCTGTTTTAATGGCTTTTGAAAATTGGGATGATCATGATCGTTCCAATAGATATACTGCTCAATCTATGGCACGCTCCTATCTCCAATCTATACAGAAAGATAAAGGAGCTATGATTTTTACTATAGGAGACAATGATACTTTTGCCCTTTGGTATGCTCAAGATATTGAAGGTTATCGAACAGATGTTCGAACTATCAATTCAAGTTTATTGGGAACTGATTGGTATATAGATCAAATGAAACGGAAAACCTATGAGAGTGAAAAAATACCCTCTCAAATGACCCACGATTTATATGCTTATGGTGTTCGTGATGTTATCCGCTATCAACCAGTTTTAGATTCTGTACGTTGGGATATTAAAGATTTTATGAACTGGATTTCAAGTGATCATCCACAAACAAAAATAAAAGATCTTCTTCAAAAAAACGGAAGAGATGTTAATCAACTTCCTGAAAGTCAACGCGAAGGTGTTTTTTATCCTACTAATAGAATTAGAATTCCTGTCAATAAAGAAAATGTTTTAAAAAGTGGTATTGTGATCCCCGAGGATTCAGACAAAATAGTGTCTTATATAGATATTGATTTACCAGAGAGTGCACTTTTAAAAAACCAAATAATGATGCTAGATATCATTGCTAATAATGACTGGAAACGACCTATTTATTTTACCGGGGGAAGTTACTCTGATTCTGAATATATTTGGATGAAAAAATATCTTCAACTTGAAGGCTTAGTTTATAAATTAGTTCCAATTAAAACAGATTTAGGTAAAAATAATCCATATTTAATGGGTCGTATTAATTCAAATTTGATGTATGACATTGTAATGGAGTGGGATTGGGGGAATTCAGAATTAACCGATATTTATCATGACCCCGAAACGCGTAAAAACAGTATCTCATATAGAGGGAATTTAGCACGTCTTTCAGAAAAACTAATAAATGAAGGCAAAAAAAATAAAGCGAAAGTCATAATCGACCTCGCCATAGAAAAAATGCCAATTGACTATTTTGGGTTTTATAGTTTGATTGTTCCTTTTGTTGATGGATATTATAGAATAAATGAAAATGAAAAAGCAAGAAATCTTTCAAAACAAATCGGCGAAAAATATGCTGATAGACTAGTTTACTTTAATTCATTGAATGCTGACTTACAGTATAGTCTTGGCGAAGAAATTATAACAGAAATTGAACGTTACAGGACTTTAGTAGAGGCTGATCTAAAACATGCCGAAAAAGCAGATTTAGATTATACTTTAAACAAATTCTTAGATGTCAGTAAACCATTTAGGTACCTTTATGGAGATTATGAATTTTATACCAGCCTAATAGACTTTGTGGAAGGATATTATTTGGAAGAGGAAAAAGAAAAAGCACAAGCTTTAGCAGTAAATATTACAGGAGAATTCAGTAAGCGAATTGAATTATATAGCCAGTTTTCTCAAGAGAATCAATTAAGTTTAATTAGTAGAATTAAAAATGAATTTTTAGACTATAATTATCTAGTCCAAATCATAAAAAGAAATGATAGTTCCTCATTTTCAGGTGAAATTGAAAAAAAATATAATAAAAGCAGAGAATTGTTCTTGTCTGTTTTAAGTGTAAAAAATAAAATTGAAAAAAACGAGAACTAGAATCTATGCAATATGATCTTTCAATAAACTAATCAAAGTATTAGCATCTTGTTCTCCACTTTGACGCCAAACCATTTCGGTAAACTTATAAATCATAAGTGTTGGTAAAACCTTAACACGAAGTGCCTCAGAAAGCTTGAAGTTTTTATCAAAATCAATTTTGATAACCTTAGCTTTATCTCCTAGAGCAGCTGCAACATCCCTAAGGATGGGGTGCATAATTGATGATTCTGTATCCTCTTGCCTATAAAAGATTAACAAAATAGGTATTTCTTCATCTAATAATTCTCCGAATTTTGACATAGTTGAATTAAATTATAAAGCAAATGTAAAAGAAATTGATTAAACTTCTTTTTTTGACTTCTTTAAAGTAATCACAGTAACCTCTGGCCAAATTCCAACACGCCCAGGATAACCTAGATATCCAAAGCCTCTATTAACGTTGATTCGTTGATTTGAATTGGCATAGACGCCTGCCCATTGCTTATAACGCCATTGAACTGGGCTCCACTTAAACCATCCAGGTATTTCAATACCAAATTGCATTCCATGTGTATGACCGCTTAATGTTAAATGAATCGTATGTGGATGAGGTAAAATCTCAGCCTCCCAATGTGAAGGATCATGAGACATTAAAATCTTAAAGTCTTCCAATTTTACCTTTTCAAGAGCTTTATTCAAATCTCCTGCCTTTTTAAATCCACCTTTACCCCAATTTTCAACACCTACTATAGCTATTCGCTCTCCATCTTTTTCTATAAATCGAGATTCATTTAATAATAAATCCCAACCTAAATCTTTATTTGCCTTATAAAAATCTTTCATGTTTTTGAGCTTCGCTGTTTCAGTTTCCCATGAAGTATAATCTCCGTAGTCATGATTTCCTAATACTGAAAAAACACCTTGAGGAGCCTTGATTTGTTTAAATAATTTAATCCAAGGAATCACCTCTTCTGACTTATTATTAACTAGGTCTCCAGTAAATAAAACTATATCAGATTTTTGTTCATTAATTAAATTAATCCCATATTTTACCTTTTCAGGATTATCAAAACTTCCACAATGTATATCTGATATTTGAGTAATCTTAAAGCCATCAAACACACTGGGGAGATCATCATACTCCAATTCATGTGAAAGTACTTTGTAATTATATTTTCCTTTATACATCCCGTAAAGTAAAGATGCAAAAGGAATAGTTGCTAAACCTAGTGCGATCTGAGAGACAATCTTTCTTCGAGATGGTTGAAAATCAGCCTGCCCAGGCAGCTTAGAAAAGTAGGCATAAATTGATTGAGGTATTCTAAATACGTCTTCTACTGCCAAAACAATAAAAATGACGATCTGAAAAGTAAAAAGGGAAATAAAAAGACCTATTGCATAAAATAATCTAGGTTCCATACTTGAATTACGCTCCAATACCAAGGTGTGAAATATTAAGTTTACTAAGATTAGAGTAACTAAAATCCCATATAGCAGAAAAATTAGTCTATTATTCGTTAAAGTTTTAATATTTTGAAAACTATACCATTGAAGAACAGAGAAAATTAATATGGGTAAGACCCACCTCATATGCAAATTTTTCAGCAAAGATAGTAAGTTAGTCAATCAATAGCTAATTCATTTTATCCCCCAATATCTTGAGCCATTCTTAATGCCCTTCCATCTGAAAGACTTGCTACAAAACAACTCGTATTAAGCAGTGTTTCATATAAACTTTTCCCGGCCATTGGAGTTCCCTCAGGAACCAGAGAAAGAATTAATTTATCATGCGAGTTTGGTTCCTCTTTATATGTCCTTACTGCTGCATAGGTTAATTGATCTAATAAAATAGATATTGCGTGATGACCCACTACTTCTTTCTGAACAACTTCTTTGGATTGATAAATGTTTTTAACACTCAATTTAATAATATCTTCCATTTGGGCTTTATACTTACTTTTATCCAAGAGAGAGGCTGAAAAATTTCCATATAAAATGGAATCTTCGTTTTCAATAAAAATACGAACAGCGTCTTGAATTAAACTATTTATTGCTAGAGCCCTTAGGTAACTTACTCTCTGCGGTTTATGCTTAAGTTGACTGTATTTCTTGGAATCAATCTGTTCACGAACTAAGTTAATAAGATACTCTAATGCATAATCTTCTGAAATCCAACCCAAGTTAATTCCGTCTTCAAAATCAATAATAGTATAACATATATCATCTGCTGCTTCAACTAAATAAGCTAATGGATGACGAATAAACCGATCCTCTTTCTTTAGTCCCAATTCTAAAGAAAGTTCATTAAAGAAAGAACTCTGACTTTGAAAATAACCGTATTTTTTATCTGCCACATGTGAAGAAGGTTTAATTGGTAAACTCCCTTTAGGATATTTAACAAAAGCTCCTAAGGTCCCGTAACTTAGGCGTAAACTTCCTGGTGTTCCATCTATCGATTCTGTTAAAATTTTTAATCCATTTGCATTACCTTCAAAATCACATAAATCTTGAAATTCTATTGGAGATATTTCAGATTGAAATACTTTTCCTTTACCAGTAGTAAAAAAATGTCCAATAGCTTTCTCTCCACTATGCCCAAATGGAGGATTTCCAATATCGTGAGCTAAAGCTGCTGCCGCTACTATTGCCCCAAAATCATTCGCTTTATAACCTAAGGAGGCTTCAAGATAGGGGTGCTTTTCTAAAATAGCTAGGCCAGCAATACGACCTAAGCTTCTTCCTACAACGGAGACCTCAAGACTATGAGTTAGCCGTGTATGAACAAAGTCTGTTTTAGAAAAAGGGATGACTTGAGTTTTATCCTGTAAACTTCTAAACGCATTTGAAAAAACAATACGATCATAATCTACTTCAAATCCTAAACGTAAGTTATTTTGCTCTAAACGGATCCGCTTATTGGTGTCTCCAAACCTTTTTAGTGATAAAAGTGATTCCCAATTCATAAAATAAATTTAATATTCTTATTATTTACGTTAACTAAATTTTATTTAGAAAAACCTACCTCTTGTAGCTTACATGATACTCTTCCATTAATTTCATCATACTGTTAACTAAGTCCTTCGTCTCAAGTAAAATATTAAAATATAAGGTCGTGTTTTTTGGACTTGACTCTTCAGTCCTTGTGCGATCAATTTGAGTTTCAATTTTTACAGATATAAAACCTAAGATTTCTTCTTTTTGTGAAATTATATAAGATATTCTTTCAAATTTTTTAGTTGAAAATACTTCTATTATCTCACCTGTTAGAATCTCCAGCCTATCCTTAATTTCTTGAAGATCTTTAAATTGGCTAAACTTTAATTTTTTATGTTGATTTACAACATGCTTATAGCTTTTCTTAGATATAAACTCTAAAGATTGAGCTATGTCGGTAAGGTAGGATAAGACCGTAATATAAAAGCTGCTTCCCCTTACACTAGTTTCATCTAAATTTTTAATTAAAAAAAAGATATTATCTCTTAATTCTTCAATTTCCTTATCCATCTTGACTACTCCTTTTTTACTCTTTTTAAGTAAAATAGAATCCTGCTCTGAGAGGCCTTGAAGAAAACGAGTGTAAATAACATTTGATCTTGAAATAACATTAACGATATTATCTGCACTTTCTGAAATAATTCCTTGAACAGTGCTGCTTTCCGACTTCTTAAGCTGAGAAGGACTAATGAAATTAGTTTCTTTCTTTTTAAACTTAAGAAAATTTTTAACTGCGAAAATAATAGTTATTAATAATAGAATTGGAGTCATCACTTCTTTATTCCATTGAATCAAAAAGACAACAACACCTGCGGCTATAAAAGCGCCAAAAGCAGTCAAGAACCATCCTCCGATAACATTTAAAACACCTGCAACTCGATAAACAGCACTTTCTCTACCCCATGCTCTATCTGCAAGTGAAGTACCCATAGCAACCATAAAAGTAACATAGGTTGTTGAAAGAGGAAGTTTCATTGAGGTTGCAATAGAAATTAAAACTCCAGAAACCATAAGATTTATTGAAGCTCTTATCATATCAAATGCCGGGGCATCTACACTTTGATCTTTAGTTAAAAGAATTGCATCCTTTCTTTTTTCAAAGTTTTTTTCAATTTTAGACAAGAATGAGTCAGGCAATAGCTTTTTGGAAACTTTTGATAAGCCAAATGAAATACTTACTAAAAATCTTGATAAATTGTTTGGACTGAATTTTTCGTGGGTGTCCATTTGCCGGGAAAGACTGATTTCTGTTTCAGCAACATTTCGTGCCTTTTTAGAAAACCATAGCGTAAGAACCATTATCCCTCCAGCTATAAATAGTAATAAAGGTTCCGCAGGTACTTTTTTATCCAAAACCTCCATGGAGAATTTCGTGGGGTCCACTCCAGACGCCTCCCAAGCTTCATAGGAGTGATAAGCCGCCATTGGAACTCCTATGAAGTTAACTAAATCATTTCCAGAAAAAGCTAAAGCCAATCCAAATGTTCCTACAAGAATAACTACAATAAGAATACTCTTTTTTGTTATTTTTTGAAAAAAATATGAGAATGCAGTTAAAATAAAATAAGAAGCTATAATTATGAGAAATTCATTTGTCTTTAGAATAACAGATAAATCTTTATAATATGGAGTTCCCTTAAGTCCCTTTATAAAAATAAAATAGAGGATTGAAGTAAGAGCAATTCCTCCAAAAAAAGCTCCAAAATTTTTAATTTTCTTTTCAAATTGAAAAGAAAATATTGCGCGAGAGACCCATTGAACTATTGCTCCCACTGTAAAAGCAAAAACTACTGATAATAAAATACCGCTAATAATAGTAATCGCTTTATCTGTATTAATGTAATTATTTAAATCAGAAAAAGTCTGTGAATCTGAAGCTCCAATTTTAATCAACGACATCACTACAGAAGCACCTAATAAATTAAATACAATTGAAACTGTAGTTGAGGTTGGTAGTCCTAAAGTATTAAAAGTATCTAATAGAAGAATATCTGCAATTATGACTGCCATGAAAATGACCATTATTTCGTCAAAATAAAAGGCCCCTGGATTAAATATTCCTTTTCTAGCAACCTCCATCATACCACTTGAATATACAGCTCCAATAAAAATACCAATGCTAGCAACTATTAAAATTGTCCTAAAAGAGATAACCTTTGATCCTATTGCAGAATTTAAAAAGTTAATTGCGTCATTACTTACACCAACAATAATATCTGCAACTGCTAGAACCGCGAGTGAAACAAGCATTAATAAATAAATATTTTCCATTTAAGTAATAATTAATATTTAAACAAATATGGATATTAATTCCACTTGCAATGTTACTAAATCATTAAAAATGTAGATCAAAGCCAGTTCTAAATTGAACATAGTCTTTTTGGTTGTCTCTAGATGATAGACTAAGGTCTGATTGAAATTTTAGCTTATGCCCTACAATATATTTAGAAAATCCTATTGTAAACTGTTTAAGATCAGCTAATCCTGTTATTGTCTTAAAATCTAAATCTGTATATCTTAATGCTAGTTCAAAATTGCTGTTGAAAAGATAACTTCCATGAAAATTTATTGCAGAACCTGCTGCTATAAAGTTGACGATTTTGTCATCTGATTCTTTGACAACAATACTGTCTGCAGTTCTAAAAGCATATTCTCCAGTAAAAGCAAAGCCATTATATTTCATAACACCATCAAGGAAATACGTAATAATATCAGTTTTAAATAAACTTTTATCATTGAGGAAAAGATAAGAGCCCATATTACTTCTATTCTTTACTGCATTTTTATTTATGTCATAAGTAAAACCAATCATTGTTTTTAATGATTTTTCTCTGACTAAGTCGCCCTGTATGTAATTTCCTTTTGAATTAAACTCACCAAAAGGAAAAAATTCTATTCGGGAGGTATATTGATACCCGCCTAAATTTCCTTCTGTAATGTTTCTTCCTTCTCCCTGTGAAATTGCAAATTTTTCCTTAATAATAAACTGATTTCCGATTTTAGACTTATTGCGTAATTGGATACCCATGTCTCTATCAATATTAAATTTACTATTTAATAAAGAACGATCAATGAATTGAAGGTTTCCAGATGAAACAACTCTTTCAATATTACCAGGAAGCTTAGTTTGGCCTGCCCACAATTCAAATTTTTTATAAAAATTCCACATCAAAACAGCATCTAATATTTGTTTGGGAGTATTTCTATTGAATACATTTGCTCCTGAAATATCTCTGTTAGATAGACCTAGCTCAATTTTGTATTTGAGTTTAGGTGAATAAACGTAACCTCCAAATTTTAATCTTGCACGACGAATTGAAAAATTGGTCGATGCTGTTTCGTTATTTTTACCATCAAAACTCCATTTACTTTCATATCTAGACTGTATTCTAGGTGCAAAATTGACACTAAAAGAGCTGTCTTTAGCTATATAATTAATCATCCCTTTCCCAAATTTGGCATCACGGATTTCCTGAGAAAAAATACCCTGGAAAGCTAAAAGTAAAATAATTGATAAATAATTTTTCATTTAATAAAATTAAATCAATCCAAACTACACAATGTTACTAAATGAACAACTTAATGTTATTGTTTTAAAAAATCAAGAACCGCACATTAGACAATCATCGTCTTCGCTTTGTTTAGCTTGAGACAACATTTGCTTAAGTTCTTGAGGAGTCAAAGGTTCTACGGAAACACTAGCTTCTTTAGTAGCTATTGCTGATGCAACAGGAATTGTAGGAGAGACTGTCTCAACTAATTTGACTTTTTTATTGACTTTTTTGTTGTCCAAAGTAAACTTAATAGCATCAACTGCAGACTTAGTTCTCAAATAATACATTCCTGTTTTTAAACCTGATTTCCAGCCATAAAAATGCATAGAAGTTAACTTGGCCATCGTAGCTCCTTCCATAAAGAGGTTTAATGATTGGGATTGGTCAATGAAATAGCCTCGCTGACGAGACATGTCTATGATGTCTTTCATGCTCATTTCCCATACCGTTAGATACAATTCTTTTAAATCTTTTGGTATAACCTCAATATTTTGTACAGAACCGTTATTACGCATTAACTCTTCTTTTACCTCTTCATTCCAAAGACCACGTTCTACCAGGTCTTCCAGTAGATGTTTATTAACTACAATAAATTCTCCTGAAAGAACACGACGAGTATAAATGTTTGAAGTATAAGGTTCGAAACACTCATTGTTTCCTAAAATCTGAGAAGTACTTGCTGTTGGCATAGGTGCCACTAAAAGTGAATTACGCACACCTTGTTTCTTAATAGTTTTACGTAAAGCGGCCCAGTCCCAACGACCACTCAATTCTTCGTCATTCACTCCCCATAGATTATGTTGAAATTCACCTTTTGATATAGGAGAGCCTTTGTAAGTTTTGTATGGACCATCTTTTTTTGCTTCTTCAGTAGACGCAGTTACTGCTGCATAGTAAAGAGTTTCAAAAATATCTTGGTTAAGTTGTTTTGCTTCATCACAAGTGAAAGGCATCCGAAGCATAATAAAGGTATCTGCTAAACCTTGAACTCCTAATCCAATTGGACGATGCCTAAGATTTGAGTTTTCAGCTTCTTTTACAGGATAATAGTTCCTGTCAATTACACGATTTAAATTCTTAGTAACCCGAACAGTAACGTCAAATAGTGCTTGGTGATCAAAAGCTTTGTCTTTAACGAACATAGGCAAAGCAATAGAGGCTAAGTTACAAACTGCTACCTCATCTGGAGAAGTGTATTCCATGATTTCGGTACATAAATTTGATGAACGAATTGTTCCTAGATTTTTTTGATTGGATTTACGGTTTGCAGCATCCTTATATAACATATAAGGAGTTCCCGTTTCAATTTGAGACTCTAATATCTTTTCCCAAAGTTCACGAGCTTTGATTGTTTTACGTCCTCTGCCTTCCGACTCATATTTCAAATATAAAGCCTCAAATTCTTCTCCATGTACATTAAATAAATCAGGACATTCGTTAGGACACATTAGTGTCCATTGTACATCCTGTTCAACTCGTTTCATAAATAAATCAGGTGTCCACATTGCATAAAACAAATCACGAGCCCTCATTTCTTCTTTACCATGATTCTTCTTAAGTTCCAAGAAGTCAAAAATATCTGCATGCCAAGGCTCTACATAGATTGCAAATGATCCTTTGCGTTTTCCACCACCCTGATCTACATATCGTGCAGTATCGTTAAATACTCTTAGCATAGGAACTATTCCGTTTGAGGTTCCATTTGTCCCAGCGATATAAGATCCTGTTGCACGTACATTGTGAATTGACAGACCTATACCCCCTGCTGATTGTGAAATTTTAGCTGTTTGTTTTAATGTGTCATAAATTCCATCTATGCTATCGTCTTTCATTGTCAACAAAAAACAAGAGGACATTTGTGGTTTTGGTGTTCCTGAATTAAATAGAGTAGGAGTTGCATGTGTAAAATAACGCTTAGACATCAGTTCATATGTCTCTAAAGCTGATTCTATATCTTCCATATGAATTCCAATAGAAACTCTCATCAACATATGTTGTGGGCGTTCAACAATTTGACCGTTAAGTTTTAAAAGATATGAACGCTCTATAGTTTTAAATCCAAAAAAATCATATCCGAAATCACGATTATAGATAATCCTAGAGTCAAGTTTTTCGGCATTTTTCTTGATGATTTCATAAACTTCATCTGAGAGTAAAGGAGCTTTTTTTTTAGTTCTAGGATTGACATATTTATAGAGGTCTTCCATCGTTTCTGAAAATGATTTTTTAGTATTCTTATGTAAATTAGAAACGGAAATACGAGCTGCAAGTTTTGCGTAATCAGGATGAGTTGTGGTCATGGTAGCAGCAATTTCTGCAGCTAAATTATCTAACTCAGAGGTAGTCACACCATCATATAGTCCTTCAATAACTCTCATCGCTACTCGAACTGAATCTACAAGTGGATTCAAACCATAATTCAGTTTACGAATTCTGGCAGTTATTTTATCAAACATGATGAGCTCTTTACGGCCATCTCTTTTCATTACAAACATACAATACTCTTTAACTAATTAAACTTATTTTTTACGAAAGGAAAAATGAATTTTATCCAACTTTAGACTAAAAGTCCGCATCAAAGCTGATTTTGGTCTCCTTATCTTCGGCATTGAGAACTCCAGCCTTTTGATATTCACCAACTCTCTTTTCAAAGAAATTTGTCTTCCCTTGGAGAGATATCATATCCATAAAATCAAAAGGGTTAGTAACATTAAACTCTTTTTCTAAACCAAATTCAACCAATAAACGATCTGTTACAAACTCCAGATATTGTGTCATTAGTTTTGCATTCATCCCAATTAAACTTATCGGAAGAGACTCTGTGATAAATTCGCGTTCAATTCTAAGTGCATCTAATAAAATTTCTTTTATACGAGCATTAGAGACCTTATTTACTATGTGATGGTTATGCAGATGCACTGCGAAGTCACAATGTACGCCTTCGTCTCTTGAAATCAATTCGTTTGAGAAAGTTAATCCTGGCATTAACCCTCTTTTTTTCAACCAATAAATTGAACAGAATGCTCCTGAAAAGAAGATCCCTTCAACTGCAGCAAAAGCAATAAGTCTTTCTGCAAAGGAATCCGAATCAATCCATTTCAAGGCCCAATCTGCTTTCTTTTTAATCGCTGGAAAAACTTCAATGGCTTTAAAAAGTTTATCTTTTTCTTCATCATTCTTTACATAAGTATCGATCAATAAAGAGTAAGTTTCTGAATGAATGTTTTCCATCATAATTTGAAAACCATAGAAAAATTTTGCTTCTGTATATTGAACTTCATTCACGAAGTTCTCAGCAAGGTTTTCATTAACAATTCCATCAGAGGCAGCAAAAAAAGCAAGAATATGTTTGATAAAATATTTCTCATCGTCTGTAAGCTTAGTATTCCAATCAGTTAAATCTTGATGTAAATCAATCTCCTCTGCAGTCCAAAAACTAGCTTCCATCTTCTTATACCATTCCCATATATCGTGATGCTTTATTGGGAATATTACAAAACGATTTTCATTTTCTTCGAGAATAGGTTCTACTGCTGCCATTTTTAAGTTTTTTTTGGGTTTGAATACAATAATTGATTTACGTCCTACAAAGATTCTAAATTGAGAGCAGAATTGAAAGAGTAACTTGTCCACAATGAGGCTTAGTTTTTAACAAAATGGGTTTTTTTTCATTCTTTCTCTTAAAAAAAAGGAAAACTACTATACTGTAATACAGTCTGTTACTTTATAATATCGCTCGCAAGCACTAAAAACACTGAGAGATCCTATAGCAACTTTTTTACATGTTGATCAAGAGCATCATACCAATCTTGTCCAAATTTCCGAATTAAAGCTGTTTTAACAAATTTATAAACAGGAGTTTTTAACGATTTTCCAAAACTACAAGCATCAGAACAAATTGACCAACTATGATAATTGACCGCAGTCATTTCATCATATTGCTGAACCCTAACTGGATATAAATGACAGGAAATAGGTTTTTGAAAATGAATTACTCCTTTGTTATATGCTTTCTCAATACCACAGGAAGCCACACCCTCTTTAGAAAAAACGGTATAGGCACATTCTGCCCCTTTTACTAGAGGTGTTTCAAAATCATCATCGAAGCCTTTAACAAAGACTCCTTGACTCTCTATTGCAGAAATTCCTTTTAGATTTAGAAACGGCTTTATCTTAGAGTAATTTTGTTCTAAAAAAGTAACCTCATCTTTTTCCAGAGGTGCGCCCGCCTCACCAGAAACACAACACTCTCCTTTACATTTCGAAATATTACAAACAAAATCTTCTGAGATAAGATCCTCAGAAATAAGTGTATTATCTATAGAAATCATGAATGTTTTTTTTATGTAAAATTAATCATTTAAAAGTGTTTCATTCAAAGATTGAAAGTACATTTGTGAAAAACTTTAAGCTATGTTTAACGGTAAAGAAATCTTAACCGCTAGTCTTATCCTTTTTGCTGTTATCGACATTGTTGGCAGTGTCCCTATCATTATATCACTTCGTGAAAAAGTAGGCCATATTCAATCTGAAAAAGCTTCCATTATAGCAGCGATCATAATGATTAGTTTTTTATTTTTAGGTGAAGAAATTTTAAATTTAATTGGGATTGATGTTAATTCTTTTGCAGTTGCAGGTTCGTTGGTTATTCTTTTTTTAGCTTTAGAAATGATTTTAGGAGTAACTCTTTACAGAGATGATGCGCCGGCAACCGCTTCAATCGTTCCTCTAGCTTTTCCTATGATTGCCGGAGCAGGAACAATGACCTCAATACTTTCACTTCGTGCTGAATTTCATGTGGTCAATATTATAATTGCAATATTAATTAATATCATCTTTGTCTACATCGTCCTAAAGTCTTCCAAATTAATTGGACGTCTGTTAGGTAAGTCAGGAATTAGTATAATTAGAAAAGTCTTTGGAGTTGTTTTATTGGCTATTTCGGTAAAACTTTTCACCTCAAATATTGGTCAACTTTTATAAAAAATAATTTTAAAACATGAAAATAGTTCTTCCGGTTTTTATAATACTATCCTCAGGAATGTTCTTGTTTAATTTAATTCAAATAGACTGGAACAATCCCCTAGCTGGAAAAAGCAGTGTGGCTGTAATTGGAGTAATGGCATCAGCCAGTGCTTTTTTGCTTCTTCTTATCCTAATGCTTTCCAAAAGAATTGATAAAAAAATTAATTAGATTCTATCTCTTCAAGAGCCTTTAGAATATAGGGGTCTTTTTGATTGATGATTCGGTTAAACATGTTTTCGCCAAAGAGTTGAATTGCTATATATGCCTTAATAGAATTCAAAACTTTTTCTTCATTACCAATCTTAAAGGGTATCTTATTTTCTTTTGAAAATTCCCCAAAAGATTTTAAAAACTCTTTCTTGAAAGGCAAAGATTCATTAAAGAATTTTGGAGCATTTTCAAAAGAATATGCTTTATTATTAGTATCAAGTTCTGAAAAAACAAATCTGTTTACAAAATTTGAGCGTATAAAATAATTGTCCCATGCTTCCTTGGGAGAATCATCATTTGATATATATACATCAGGAGTTATACCACCTCCACCATAAACTGTTCTGCCTTGGGGTGTGGTGAAAGTTAAACTATCGTTTAAAGGTATTTTGGCTTGATTTTTCATTTCACCACTTATAAATCTTTTTTGCACCTCTCCATAATAATCTTCTCTGGAAGTCAAGTCATATGGTCGCTGAATAGATCTACCTGTAGGTGTGTAATAACGAGCAGTTGTCAAACGAACTTGATCACCACCTCCAAGAGGCATCTGTTGCTGCACAAGGCCTTTTCCAAAAGTCCTAAGACCTAAAATCAACCCACGGTCATTATCTTGAATTGCACCAGCAATTACCTCACTAGCGGAAGCTGAATCTTGATTTACAAGAACATATAAACTTCCCTCTTCAAATAATCCAGCTGAGGATGCAACTGTTTTTTCTCTAATTCCTTTATTTCCTTCTACAGTCACAATTGGTTTACCAGAAGATAAAAAATCATCTGCTATTTGTTTTGCTGGTAAAAGATAACCTCCTGGGTTTCCTCTTAAATCAAGGATTAAATTTTGTATATTTTGATTTACTAATCCTTTTAAAGCAAGTTTAAATTCTTCATATGTTGTTTGAGAAAAGCGATTTATTTTTATATATCCTGAAGCATCGTTGATCATATAAGAAGATGAAATACTTGGCAAAGGAACAGGACCTCGAAGAATATTAAATACATAGATCGAATCTGTTTTTTTTCGATAAATCTTGAGTTCAACTGGAATATCAGATTTTCCTTTAAGCTTGGAAACTACTTCTTCACTTCTAAGTTTTTTTTGGAAGAGAGTATCTTTATCTGCTATTAAAATCCTATCTCCAGATTTCAAACCAGCCTTTTCACTCGGTCCACCTTCGAGAACCCGAACAACGGCAACACTATCTTTAACCATAAAAAAACTTACCCCAATCCCATAAAAATTTCCTCTCATACTTTCTGAAAGATCTTGTTTTTGAGCAGCTGGAATATACACTGAATGGGGGTCTAATTCATCAACAATATCTGCTATAAGAACACTAACCAAACTGTCCGTATTAATTTTATCAACGTAATCTTCAGAAAGGTATTCAATCAATCGGTCTAATTTTTGAACACTAGAATAGTTAGGTTTATTATATTTTATTTTACTTAAATCATTTGAACCAAAAAGATATCCAATCGCTATTGAAAGCAAAACAATCAAAATAAGAAATAAAGAGTTTTTTTTCATTTTTTTTACTTTTCAAAAGGAACGTGAACTAATTCTACTCCAGCTTTTTTTAAAAATTCTAATCCACTTGTATCTTTATAAGCCTTTGAATATACAACTCGAATAATTCCTGATTGGTGAATCAACTTACTACATTCTTTACAGGGAGAGAGTGTTATATATAAAGTTGCTTCTTTACATGATTGAGTTGAAGAGGCTACTTTTAATATTGCATTTGCTTCTGCATGCAATACATACCACTTAGTGAAATGTTCATCATCTTCACAAACATTTTCAAAACCAGAGGGAGTTCCATTATATCCATCGGAAATTATCATTCGGTCTTTCACAATTAGAGCGCCTACTTTTTTTCTATCACAATAAGAAAGTTTGCCCCAGGTTTCAGCCATTTTTAGATAGGCTATATCGTACTTTTCTTGTTTTTTTTCTAGCATTGATATCAAAATATTAAATTCGTTCAAAGATCATAGATAAAGACTTAGATAAAACCATTGCTCCAATTAAAAACTCCCAATTTTTCTTAGAGTTTTTAAATAAATAAATCACTAATGCTGTGACAACTAATGTCAAAAATACGATGACTATTTGGGAAAATTCAACACCTAGAGCAAAAGAAAACAATGAAAGTGATACTTCATCATCAGAAACAAGCATACTAAAATAACGCCCAAAACCAAGACCATGAATTACACCAAAAACAAAAGTAATTAAGGCTGGGAAAAAATCATTTGAAGGAAGTGAATTTTTCTTTTTAAACAATAGTGATAATGCACTTAATGCAATAGTGACAGGAATTAATATTTCTATCCAATAACTTGAAAAATATATTTTAGCATAAAAATTACCTACTAGAGATAGTGTGTGTCCAATGGTGAAAAGTGTAGTCCAGATTATTAATTTTTTGAAATCTTTTAATCCAAAAGGAATTACCAATGTTACGATAAAGAAAAAATGATCCAAGCCTTCTAAGTGTAAAACATGCCAAAAACCTAAATCGATATAGAACTTCATCAAATCTATCAATGCTCTCTTTCTTTTTGAATAATTTCATATGCTTTTTGAACCTCCTGAAATTTTTCTTTAGCACCTTTTACCATTGCAGGATCTTTAGTTTGTAGCTTATCTGGATGGTATTTTTTTGCCATAGATCGGTACGCCTTTTTTACATCAGCATCAGTTGCTGAAATTGTAATCTCGAGAATTTTATAAGCATTGTTTGAAGATTTAACAAACATAGCCTTAATACTCTCAAAATCAGAAAAACGAATTCGCAGTGCTGCAGCTATTTGATCTATTTTATTTAATTCTAATTGCGAAATAGAGCCATCAGCATTAGCAACTCCAAATAAGAAATGTAATACCTGAAGTCTTGTTTCGTATTGAGTTTGACTTACAAATACTTGAGATAAATTTAAAATATTTTGAGCTTCTTTTTTTATTTGAGCATTGAAGGTTTCAAAAATTGAAGAAGCATTTTGAGACCCATAATTTGTGATAAAAAAATTACGTACAAATTGCAGTTCTTCTGATTTTACTAAGCCATCAGCTTTTATGACTGTTGCAGCAAGTGACAACAAATTTATCTGAAAATCAGCTGGTTGAGGAGTTTCTACTCGTGTTTGAAAATACCTTTTTGATCCACGACCAAAAAACTGTTCTATAATACTTCCAATAAAATATCCTGAAAGAGCTCCAGGGAATCCGAACTTGAAATATCCTATAAAAGCAGATGCCCATTTTAACATTATTTTAAATTCATTATTTGAATGCAAATTTGACAAATAAAATCGATGCTACAAAATGTTTAGAGATGGCTTTACTTTTATATCTTTGAAAAAAAATAACTATGTACCCAGCTGAACTAGTAAAGCCGATGCGCGAAGAGCTAACTAATATTGGTTTTGATGAACTTCTCACATCAGAAGCCGTTTCTAAAGCGTTATCAAAACCAGGTACTACTTTAGTAGTAGTTAATTCTGTTTGTGGATGTGCAGCAGCTAATGCTCGTCCCGGTGTTCATCATTCATTGCAAAATGATAAAACACCTAACAATCTTGTAACTGTTTTTGCGGGAGTTGATTCTGATGCAACCAACAGTGCTCGTGACATGATGGTTCCTTTCCCACCTTCTTCTCCAAGTATTGCACTATTTAAAGATGGTGAATTAGTTCATATGGTTGAGCGTCATCACATTGAAGGACGACCCGCAGAACTTATCTCAGAAAACTTAAAAGAAGCTTATAACGATCATTGTTAAAAAGACAAGAAAAATTAAAGAAAACTGAGTATGCAAAAAACATTCAGCTATCTTTTATCAATATTGTATTATATTTCCTTTGGAAGTTGCTTGGTTTTTTTTCATGTCTTACAATCCATTTCATTCTTCACTATCGGATACCGACCACAAAAATTTTTTGTAGACATTCTGAATCTTATGATTTTAAAATGTCTTAATTTATTAGGAACTAAAATAGAATTTAACCATACCCACAAACTACCTCTGAACAGGCCTATAATTTTTGTGGCTAATCATCAGAGCACTTATGATGTTCCTCCTATAATATGGCATTTAAGAAAACATCATATTAAATTTGTTAGTAAAAAAGAGCTTGGAAAAGGAATTCCTAGTGTTTCCTTTAATCTTCGTCACGGTGGATCAGTTTTAATTGATAGAAATAAACCTAAACAAGCCATAGAACTTGTTCGTGATTTCGGTAAAAAACTCTGTGAAAATAATCATTCTGCTATGATCTTTCCTGAAGGTACAAGAAGTAAAGATGGTTTTCCTAAAAAATTTCAAAAAACAGGTTTATTAAATCTCTTAGAGTGTATGCCAAATGCTCTTATCGTTCCAGTTAGTATTGAAAACTCATGGGAAATGGCAAAACATAAATATTTTCCAATTCCTATAGGGGTGAAACTAAATTTTAAAGTTCATAAATCAATTGAAATAAAATCTGATAATCATGACTTATTATTGGACAGAGTAGAGGCTATAATCAAAAAAGAAATCCTCGAAAAATGACTCTACTTAGGTAAAATAATAGTGAAAGTTGTTCCTTTTTGGGGGGTTGACATATAAGAAATTTTCCCATTGTGGTAATCAATTATATTTTTAACAATTCCAAGACCTAATCCCATTCCTGCTGTTTTTGTTGTAAATTTAGGTTCAAAGATTTTATCTCTTAGTTCATCAGAAATACCATTTCCGTTATCCACAATCGTTATAGTAGTTTCGTTTACGTCAGAAAATAATTGAACACCAATTTGAGGAATTTTATTTTTAAATATAGACTGTAAAGCATTTTGAATCAAATTGGTGATAACCCTAGTCCACTGTGTTTTATCTAATTGATGATAAATATGTGCCTTATTTGATGAAAAAACAATGTTTTCTCGTTCAAAGATATTAAGTGCCATTTCTGTAACCTCAACCAAATCAGATTCTTTCTTATTTGTTTTAGGTAGTGTTGCAAAATTGGAAAAGGCCTCTGCAACTTCACTCATAGTGTCAATCTGCTGAATTAAAAGTTTTGAAAATGAATTTAATTTTTCCCTATTATCAGGGTCATTATCATCATATCTACGATGAAAACTTTGAATAGTAAGACGCATCGGTGTCAATGGGTTTTTTATTTCGTGAGCTACCTGTCTTGCCATTTCTTGCCAAGCTTGTTCTCTTTCAGTTTTAGCTAACTTTTCTGCACTTTCAGCTAAATCATCAATCATTTTATTGTAAGAATTCACTAAACTGTCAATCTCTCGAGTTGCATTTTTTAAATATATCTTTTTATTATTTTTCTGAAGGCCAGTTTGTCCCATTCTCATTCTAATTTCCTCAAGGGATCGAGTCACATATTTAGACAAAAAATAAGCGATGAACATGACTCCTATTAAAAGCAAAATATAGATTTGATAAAGGTTTTCTAAAAAACTATTTAGTTCGTTTTCTGAAAAAGAAATATCTTCAAAATAAGGGAAAAATAGAATCGCATATTGTCGATCGAATTCATCTTTTAAAATATGATATGATGCTTGAAACTTATCTATATCAGAATTGTATTCTTCTAGATATTTACCATCATCACTGTTTTGGATTTTATTTAGAATATCTGAATCTATTGAATATTCATTAGCTATAACTTTAAGTGGAGAATGATATATAAACAATGGTGATCCATCAATGTTAAATAGAGAATATTCAATATTATGAATCTTATTAATTTTTTCAAAATCTAAATCGAATTTTTTCCAAACACTTTTAGGCTGATTAAATAAACTATTTTTACTTACTAGGTGATCAATATGCCTTTGAATTTGAGCTTCTTTTCGAAACAACCTTCCCGTATGATAACTTTCTTTTTGGGATTCATACTGAATAGTTGTTGTTCCCAATATTAACAATCCAGAAATAAATAACATAGAAATCATTACCAGGAATAATCTTGTCCTAAAAGAAAATTTATCTGGTATTTTTATTGCAAACTTCATTCGCCTTTTTTGATCTTTTTATACAAGCGTATTCCTAATAATAAAACTATAGCTAACCCAATAAGACCTGTCAAACCAAATATCCAGTGAAAACTATCTTTTAAAATAATCAAAAATATAATAGCAAAAAGTAATATCGTAGCACCCTCATTCCATATTCGCATAAATAAACTAGAATAGTTTGCCTCATCATTTTGAAATTTCCTAAACATTTGATGTGTACGAATATGGTATAAAAAAAGTAGAAGCACAAAAGTAAGTTTAATATGCATCCACGGTTGCGCAAGCCAAGAAGGCATTAAAAATAAGAGCCATATTGCAAAAAGAGTTGCTAGTATCGCAGATGGCCAAGTAATAATATACCACAAACGTTTTGCCATTAATTTAAATTGGGGAATCAATATATCCCCTTCGGTTTTGTGCTTTTTAGTGGCCTCTATATGGTAGATGAATAGTCTTGGGATATAAAACAAGCCTGCAAACCAAGTGATTACAAATATGAGGTGTAGTGCTTTAATATAATTGTAATACAATAATGTTTATTTTATAATTAGATAATCTAGGTTTAATTTAGCAAATGCAACATTAAAATCCTCTAAATCTCCTTCCATCAAATTCTTATATTGACTGATTTGAGCCTCAACCTTTTTTGTTAAATAAAGACGTACTTTTTCATCTTGGTCCGTAGGAGGAAAATCGTTAATAGTTACAAGACGATTTAAATGACCTAATTTATTAGTTAAGCGAATTGGAAAATTTAAAGGATCCTGGTTGCTTCTGTTTTGAGTTTGGTAAAGATTTTTTTCGATTTCTGATAATTTATCTTTAATCATTTTTACCTTTTCAATAATCACTTTAGCTTTTTCTAATTCACTATAATTTTTTTCAAATTCAATCAACTTTTTATTAATACTTCTAATGTTTTTAATTACCTGATGCGCTTCATCAACTGTTGCATTTACAGTATTAACAAAATTAAATTGTTTTTTCATATCTGCAACTTTTGCTTCAGCACGTGGATCAGGTAGGATGGAGAATATTTGCTCTTTAACTGATCCGTTTTTATCTAAACCAACTATATAATTACCCGGAACCGCTTTTGCTCCAGTAAAAGAAGCACTCCAAAAAATCATTCCATCCAATTTTTCTGCTCCTTCATATCTAGTACTCCAAACAAACTGATTTCCCCCTTCTTTAACATCAAGTTTATCTTCTTCAGATGCAGTACTATAGGTTTTAATCAATGTTCCATCAATCTCCTTAAAATGCAACTTAAGGGTGTCCTTTGAACTTTCAAAGTCTTTGATGTTAAAATGAACAATCACACCGTTAGGGAGATTAGTCCCCTCTGTCAACGAGGGTTTTCCCGATCTTCCCTGAATTCTATAACTATCTTTTGGTTTAAATAGAGTCATTTTTTCATTCGCAATAGTTTCATTCAGTTGATGTAAAACAGTTAAATCATCTATCATCCATAAACTTCTTCCTTGAGTTGCAACTATTAAACTATTTTCTTTAATCGTTAAATCAGTTATAGGTACTATTGGTAGATTGAGCTGGAATGAATTCCAGGAAGCTCCATCATCAAAAGAGATATACATTCCTGTTTCTGTTCCTGTATATAACAATCCCTTTTTAGTGGGATCTGCTCGCAAGACTCTAGTAAAATGCTCTTGAGGTATTCCATTTGTTATTTTAGTCCAAGTTTTTCCATAATCTGAGGTTTTATATAAATAAGGTTTAAAGTCTCCCGTTTTATATAAAGTTCCAGCAACATAACAAACTGAAGGATCAAATGGTGAAGGTTCAATGCTATTTATCATTAACCATTTTGGCATAAAATCTGGAGTGACATTCTCCCAATTAACCCCACCATCTTCAGTTAAATGTAATAGGCCATCATCACTTCCTACCCATATCAACCCTTCTTGCAAGGGGGATTCGTTAGCTGCAAAAATTGTACAATAATACTCTACTCCCGTATTGTCTTGGGTAATAGGACCTCCAGATGATTTCAGTCGATTCGGATCATTACGTGTCAAATCTGGACTAATTATTTTCCAGCTTTGCCCTTCGTTTTCAGAAACATGAACTTGGTTTGAAAAAGTATACAATTTTTTTGGATCATGTTTGCTAAAAACAATTGGGAAGTTCCACTGAAAGCGATATTTCATACCTTCAGCACCATAACCCATGGGATTATCAGGCCATACATTGATTCCTCTAATACTCTTTTTCTGATGATTAACACGAGTTAAAAAACCTCCATAACTTCCTCCATAAACTATATCATCGTTTAAAGGATCTACGGCTATATGAGCTGACTCACCTCCTGCCGTTGGTTCCCATTCATCTTCCCCTATTCCCCCACTGTCTGATCGATGTTGTACTCTTAATGTAGAATTATCTTGTTGAGCTACATAGATTCGGTAAGGAAATGAATTATCTGTAGTTACTCTATAAAATTGCGCAGTAGGTTGATTGTAATAAGTACTCCAAGTTGATCCTCCATTATATGATATTTGTGCTCCTCCGTCGTCCGCTATAATCATTCGTTGATTATCCTCGGGGGCAATCCATAAATCGTGATGATCACCATGAGGAGCATTATTTTTTATAAATGTTTTGCCGCCATCTTTTGACTTGTGATATGAAACATTCATGACATATACGATATCTTGATCTTGAGTATCTGCATAAATTTTAGAATAATACCAAGCTCTCTGACGAAGTGCTCTACTTTCATTTATGTGTTTCCATGTGCCTCCTCCATCATCAGAACGATAAACACCTCCATTTTCTTTATTTTCAACAATTGCCCATACTCTTTGAGAATTTATTGGAGAAACAGTTACTCCTATAATCCCCAAATCTCCATTAGCAAAACCGGAATTTAAACTAATTTCTTTCCATGTTTTTCCTTCATCCGTACTCTTCCATAATGCTGATCCCTCTCCTCCACTATTCAAACTGTAAGGAGTTCTGTTCATTCGCCAAGTTGCCGCATACAAAACTCTTGAATTTGATGGATCAATAATCAGTTCAACAGCTCCAGCATGTTTATTGGAAAATAATGACTTGCTCCAAGTCTTACCTCCATTAATACTCTTGTAGACTCCTCGTTCGGATGTAGGCTTATAAATATTTCCTAATACAGCCGCATAAACAATATCAGCATTATTTGGATCAATCACAATTCTTGGTATGTGTCTTGATTTAGGTAATCCCAAAAAATTCCATGTTTTACCAGCATCTTCAGTTTTCCAAACGCCATATCCAGAAGATACATTACCTCGAACTGTTACTTCTCCTCCTCCTACATAAATAACATTAGGATCACTTTTAGCTACAGCAACAGACCCAATACTTCCTCCAAAATATCCGTCAGATATATTTTTATAAGTTTGCCCACCGTCCTCAGTTTTCCAGACACCACCGCCTGTTGAGCCAAAATAAAAAAGGTTAGGTTTTCCTGGGACTCCAGTAACAGCAGAAGAACGTCCCCCTCTGTGGGGTCCAATAGATCGATATGAAAGTGATTCATATGTTTTTTCAGGAAAACTAACGGATACTAATTGTTTTGTTCTTTTTTTACGTTGTGCGTAAAACGGTTGAACCGTCAATAACATTAGAAAAAAATAAAGAAAGAAGTTGATTGACTTTAATCGATTGAATTTCATAATAATAGGATTAATAATAACTAAAAGTATAAAAATAATTTCTAAATTCTTATTTGAATCTAAATAAGAATTTTAATTGGCACAAAAAAAATTAGATAAACAATTTTTTTCGAATTTCTTTATTTAAAAAATAAGCGGTTAATAACGTTGATAAAATATCAGCTATCGGAAATGCCATCCAAACTCCAATTACGCCGTAATATTGAGGAAGTAAAAATAACAATGGTATGAAAAACAAACCTTGTCTAGTTAAAGTAAGTAATAGTGCTGGAAGTGCTTTCCCTATTGCTTGAAAATAAGCTGCCCCAATAAGTTGAATACCAACAATAGGAAGAGCTGCAAAAACATATCTAAGTGCTGAAGGTGTTTGTGAAGAAACTAAAGCATCTTTTGAGAAAAGTCCAGGGATTTGTTCTGCAAAGAAAAATATCAAAACAAAAACTAGTGTTGCTAAAAAAGTTGCGTATCCAATCGATATATTAATTACTTGTCGAACACGTTCCCAATTTTTCGCTCCATAATTATATCCCGCAATAGGCAAAAAACCTTGAGTAATTCCAAAAACAGGAAATGTTGCAAACATTAACATTCTACTAAGAATTGCATAAACTGCAATCGAGGACTCCCCCCCAAATGAAAATAAAATATTATTAACTAACAAAACAGTAATACTCACCGTAGCCTGTCGAGCCAATGTGACAGAGCCTAAGGAACATATTTCTTTTACCAACGCTAGATTGAGTTTAAACGCTTGCCAACTAGGGCGTAAAATAGATTTACCTGAAATAAAAAAATAAATAATATATGAAGCACAAACACCGTAAGATAAAGTAGTTGCCCAAGCAGCGCCTGCCATCCCCCAATCAAAAACGTTAATAAACATATAATCCAAAAGTAAATTGGATACAGATGGTAATAGCATTGCATACATTGCATTTTTAGGCTTTCCCTCTGCTCGGATAGTATTATTTGACATCATACAAAATGCCAGGACGGGCACACCATACATTACAATAACATAATAGGTTTTTGCTAGAGAAAATAAAGTTCCCTTTCCGCCAAATAAAGGTATAATCTGATTAACAAAAATTAAACCAAAAATAACGACAAAAATAGTTAGCAATAAAGTTAGAGTTATTTGATTCCCAAGGGTATTCTCTGCTTTTTCAAAATTATTTTTACCTAAACTTCTCGATATAATTGAAGCACCGCCAATACCAATAGACATTCCCAAAGCAGCTATAAAAAAAGAGACTGGCAAAACTACGTTTATAGCTGCTATCGCATTAGAACCGATCCATTGACCTACAAAAATAGTATCAATTAAAATATTTAGTGACATCACTAAAATCCCAATTGAAGCTGGAACAGCTTGTTTAATTAATAATTTAGGTATGGATTGAATTCCTAGAAGTTCAGTCTCTGTGTTTTTCATTTAACGCTTTTGTATAAAGCCCATTCATCAATCCATCGACTGAGAACTTTAATCCAATCTTCACGATCATTAATACAAGGAATTACATGCAAATGCTTTCCACCTTTTTCCTTGAAATCCTCTGCAGCCTCCATACCTATTTCTTCCAATGTCTCTAAACAATCTGAAACAAAAGCGGGAGTAGCAATAGCCAATTCTTTGGTTCCTTCTTTTGCAAATTGAGCGATGGTTTTATCAGTATAGGGCTTTAACCAAGAGCCAATAATTGAAACTCTGGATTGAAAAATAGTAGAATATGTTCCTGGTTTTAAATCCAGATATTCAGCTACTTTGATAGAAGTCATTTCACATTGATGCTTGTAACAGTAGGCATGAGCTGGGGATTCTGTAAAACAGCATTTTCCATCTATTTTACAGTGTGACTGGGTAATATCTGATTTTCTAATATGCCGTTCTGGAATACCATGATAAGAAAACAGTAAATGCTCCCAATCTTTACCCTGGATAGATTCTTGAATACTGTTTCCTAAAACCTTGATATAATCTGGATGATTATAAAAAGAAGGTAAGGAAGTAAATTCCATTTGAGAAAAATGTTTTTTACGAAGTTTTTCTGCTAATATCAAAATGGTTTCTGTTGTAGCCATTGCAAATTGAGGATACAAAGGGATTATAAAAACATCATCTACACCCTGGTCCTCAAGAGCTTTTAGTCCTGAGTAAATAGAAGGTTTTCCATAACGCATTGCTAATTCTACTGGTACCGAAACTTTCTTTTGAACCTTTTGTTGCAAACGTTCTGAAAGAATAATTAGTGGTGATCCTTCTTTCCACCATATCTTTTTATATGCTTTTGCTGATTTTTTGGGTCGGGTTTTTAAAATAATTCCCTTGACTAAGAAAGTGCGTAGCCATTTAGGTAAATCGATTACCCTTTCATCCATCAAAAATTCATCTAAATAATTTCTTACATCATTCGTTTTAGTACTGTCTGGAGAACCCAAATTGACCAACAAAACTCCTTTCATTTCAAATTTTTCACAAAGATACTGAACCTATATATTTCTTAGGTGTCGTTCCATATTTCTTTTTGAATGCTGCAATAAAATGACTCGCAGTGCTATATCCCAAATTAGTTCCAACTTCATTCACATTAAATTTTTGAGAATCAAGCATTCTTCGACCTTCTTCCATCTTATGGTCCAATAAATAAGCATATACGGTCTCTCCATAAAGCTGCTTAAAGCCCTCTTTTAATTTCTTTAATGAAAGTCCTATTTCAGATGCCAATTGAATTAGAGAGGGAGGATCAGTCATTCTATCTAAAATGATATCTTTAGCCATTCGTATTTTTCGAACATTTTCTTCATCAATTAAAAAAGGACATTGTTCGATAGAAGGATCTTCACTCTTATTAAAATACAAACTCAATAATTCATAAACTTTTCCTTTGAAGTATAATGATTTGATACTATCATGAACTTTAACTTGTAGAATTTGGCTTAAAACAATTGCAATCGAAGAATTAAATGGCTGATTATCATAATATTTTTTTGATGCGTTTTCAGTACTTAAAAAAGAAATATGGTCAGCGTCAGAAGAAAATAAAGAATGAAATTTTTTGATTGAAACAAGAACACTAATTAACCAACTACTAGGTTCCAATTCAACTTCAATAGGTAATGCTTTTTGGGGATTGTACAAAAGCATTGAGTGAGATTCTAATAATGGAAAAGAATAATTTCCTTCATTAAATGTAAAACACATCTTACCTTTTAGACAAAAATGAAATTGAATATGCTCATGTCCTACGGGGTATTTTTCAACAGTTTTAAACTCAGTTTCATTTTTTAAACGTAAAACAGAAAAACCGTCATCAAAAGAAGTTACTTCAAATGACCTTTTATCGTTGTTTTTAAATTGCATAAAAAAAATAATTTTTATTTATATTGATTCTAAATAGTAACATTCCATCAGCTTAGAGTACAAAAATAGTGACTTTTTAAAGTTTATCAAATAAAAAATAAAAAAATCTTTATTAGTTATTTAAAAACTTTTTAGCGATACTTTTTGCCACTCTGCTGAGTTACTTTTGCAAAATATATTTTAAGATAAATTTTTAAAAAAATGAAATACTTCCAATGTATTGGAGTAAGTTATAAAACAGCTGACATAAGTGTAAGGAGTGAATTTAGCTTAAATGATACCAATCTCCATGCTCTCTTTTTAGACGCTAAAAGTCAAGGAATCAAAGATCTTTTGGTAATCAATACCTGTAACCGTACAGAATTATATGGATGGGTAGAGAATGAAAGTAAATTGATTAATCTTTTATGTGGTCATTCTGAAGGAGATTTCAAAACTTTTCAAAAAATCGGTTATACTTTCAATGAAGAAGAAGGATTTCACCATCTTTTTAGAGTTGGTACAGGCTTAGAAAGTCAAATTTTAGGAGATTTTGAGATAATTGGACAAATCAAACAGGGTTTTTATCGTTCTAAAAAAATGGGTTTAACTCAAGGCTCACTTGAACGAATTATTAATGCTGTTATCCAGGCGAGTAAAAGAATTAAAACGGAAACGGAAATTTCAAGTGGAGCAACTTCTGTTGCTTTTGCTTCAGTTCAGTATATTTTGAAAAATGTTTCTGATATCTCACTGAAAAACATTGTTCTATTTGGTACAGGTAAAATTGGGGCGAACACCTGTGAAAACCTAGTAAAACACACTGAAAATGATCACATCGTGCTAATAAATCGTACTCAAGAAAAGGCAGAAAAAATAGCTGGGAAATTTTCAGTAATAGTAAAACCTTTTGGGAAGCTTGCATCAGCAATTCATGAAGCAGATGTTCTGATAGTAGCTACAGGAGCACAAAACCCTACAATCACAAAGGATCTCATTCATAACAATAAACCCATTCTTATACTAGATCTTTCTATTCCAAGAAATGTAGCTTTAGATGTAAATGAACTTAATAATGTAAATGTAATTCATCTTGATGAGCTCTCTCAAATTACAGATGCCGCATTTGAAAAAAGAAAAAAATACATTCCACAGGCGGAAGTGATTTTAGAAGAAGTTAAAGCTGAATTTCTGGAGTGGCTTTCTCATCGTAAATATGTGCCTACTCTGAAGGCTTTTAAAGAAAAAATAGCTCTTGTAAATCACAGAAAAACTGAAATAGAAGAAGAAAACTTGTTTTCAGAAAAAATAGCTCAAAAAATCACAGGTAAAATTGCTGCATACTTGAGAGATCATCCACAAAAAGCTGAGGAAACAGTAGCTGTACTTAAAGATGTTTTCCAACTAACCCCCTGAAAATTTTAGCTGAAATGATACGAATAGGAACTCGCAATAGCCCTCTAGCCATTTGGCAAGCGAATCAAGTCAAAGTTCAACTTGAATCTTTAGGCCATACTTGTAAATTGATTTTACAGAGAACTAATGGAGATCAAAATCCAACACTGCCGATTTATGCTATGGGTATACAGGGAGTTTTTACTAAAACTCTAGATAGTGCTCTGTTAGATAAAAAAATTGACATTGCCGTTCACAGTTTAAAAGATGTTCCAACTTTAATGCCAAAAGAAGTCAAGTTAGCAGCACTTTTAAAGAGAGGTTCGGCCCATGACGTAGTTGTTCATCATCCTGATTTTAAACGATGGGGTTCACAAGACTTTATTGGCTCAGGAAGCTTGAGAAGGAAGGCCCAATGGCTTCGAAAAAATCCAGACCATAAAATAGAAAATCTAAGAGGAAATCTAAAAACACGTTTAGAAAAACTAAATTCTTCTAATTGGAGTGGTGCGATTTTTGCTTCGGCTGGTTTAGAGAGGATGGGTTTACTTAAAAACAATCATGAACGACTAGATTGGATGATCCCAGCTCCAGCTCAAGGAATTATTGGCATTACAACGCTGAAACAAAATAAAAATATTAATACAATGTTAAAAAATATACATTGTAAAGAGACTGAGATTTGTGCAGAAATTGAACGTAGCTTTTTAAACACGTTAGAGGGAGGTTGTACCTCACCAATTGGTGCATATGCTTCTATTTCAAATAATATCATATGTTTTGAAGGAGGTCTTTTTTCACCCGATGGAGTTTCAGCAATTATTCACAAAAAAGAGATCCCAACAAATGAAGCTAAAGGTTATGGGATTAAAGCAGCTCAATTGATGATTGAGCAAGGAGGTAAGAAAATCATAAAACAAATCAAATCACAACTTTGATATGCGACTGTTAGCTACCAAAATTATCACTCATCAATTTAAAGACCGATTGATTCAGAATGGTTTTTCTCTAGAAGAGTATCCGTTTATTAAAACAATACCCATTGAAATTAAAAAATATAAGCTTAATAAATGTTTGATTTTTACAAGTCAAAATGCAGTTAAATATGCTTTAAATAATGATTATTTAAAACAACAATTTAAAAATAAAAAATGTTTTTGTGTAGGAGAAAAAACAAAATCAATTTTAGAAAAAAATGGACTAAAAGTTATTAAAATGAGTGATAATTCAGCAGAATTAGCTTTTATTATATCAGAAAAACATAAAAAAGATAATTTTTCATTTTTTTGCGGAAATCAAAGAAGAGCCGAAATTGAGGCTGTTTTAAAAAAAACTAAAATTACTTTAGATATTCATGAAATATATAACACATTGAGTAATTCTAAATCCATAAAAACACAATTTGATGGAATTTTATTTTTTAGTCCCTCCGCTGTGAAAAGTTACTTTGAATCTAATGATTGGAATTCTTATTCTCATGGTTTTTGTATAGGTACTTCCACTGCTGAAATCTTAAAAAGACATACAAAAAAATATAGTATTGCTAAATCGCCAAGTGAAAGTCAACTTTTACTTAGTATTCTAAACTATGAAACACAACAACATGCTCAAAAATGATCTTTTTCTTAAAGCCCTGAAAGGTGAAACTGTAACTCGTCCTCCTGTTTGGATGATGCGACAAGCAGGACGCTACTTGCCTGATTTCATGAAGATAAAAGCGAAATATGATTTCTTTACGCGCTGCCAAACACCAGAATTAGCAACAGAAATCACTATTATGCCTATAGACCAAGTCGGACCTGATGCTGCAATTTTATTTTGTGATATTTTAGTTGTACTTCAGGCCATGCAAATACCTGTTGAAATGAGAGACGGAACTGGCCCTTGGATTCCAAATCCAATTCGATCAGTTCAAGACGTTGAAAAAACAATTATCCCAAATATTAATGAACATTTAGGCTATGTAATGGATGCGATTAAAATGACAACGAAAGAGTTAAACCATCGGGTTCCTCTAATCGGATTTGCAGGCTCTCCTTGGACACTTTTGTGTTATGCAGTTCAAGGAAAGGGTTCAAGAACTTTTGATAAAGCTAAAGAATTTTGTTTTAGTCAACCCCAAGCAGCTCACACATTACTTCAGAAAATAACAGATACAACAATAGCTTATTTAAAAGAAAAAATTAAATCAGGGGTTCATGTTGTTCAACTATTTGACTCTTGGGGAGGAATACTTTCACCTGAAGACTATCAACTTTTTTCTTGGAATTATCTTCAACAAATAGTTACCGCATTAAAAGATCATGCTCCTGTAATTGTTTTTGGAAAGGGTTGTTGGTTTGCACTCAATGAAATGAGCCGATCAGGTGCTTCGGCTATTGGAATTGACTGGACTTGTTCAGCAAGAAATGCACGTTATTTATCTGGTGGTCAAGTTACATTACAAGGAAATTTTGATCCCACACGTTTACTCTCTCCTATTCCAGAAATAAAATCTTCAGTTCATAAAATGATTAATGAATTTGGGAAAGATAAATACATTGTAAATTTAGGTCATGGTATTCTACCGAATATTCCTGTTGATCACGCAAAAGCTTTTGTGGATGCAGTAAAGGAATACTCGGTGTAATATTTACCTTATGAAAAATCAATTTTACTCCTACATTAAAGATTTACAAAACCAAATTACTAAAAGGTTAGAAAAAGTTGATGGCAAAGCTCAATTTATAGAAGATATATGGAAGCGATCCGAAGGTGGAGGTGGACGGAGTAGGATATTGGAGAATGGATCTGTGATTGAAAAAGGAGGAGTGAATATTTCTCAGGTTCATGGATCTTTACCAGAAAGTATGCAGGCTTATTTTAAGGTAGGTGATGTTGATTTTTTTGCCTGTGGATTAAGCTTAGTTATCCATCCAAAAAATCCAATGGCTCCAACTGTACATGCTAATTATCGTTACTTTGAGATGTACGATAAATCGGGAAAATGTATTGATCAATGGTTTGGTGGAGGTTTAGATTTAACCCCCTATTATTTGTTTGAAGAAGATGCAAAACATTTTCACAAGCAATGTAAACAAGCTTGCGATGAACATGACACTGAGTTTTATTCTGATTTTAAAGATAAATGTGATTCATATTTCTATAATGCACATCGAAATGAAGCTCGAGGAATAGGAGGTTTGTTTTTTGATTACCTAAGAGCAGATAAAGTTTTCAGTATTTCAGATCGTTATAACTTTGTGTCAAGTGTTGGTGACTCTTTTTTAGAAGCATACTTACCAATTTTAAATAGAAGGAAAGATCTTCCTTACACTTCAGATCAGCGAAATTGGCAAGAGATAAGAAGAGGGCGTTATGTTGAATTTAATTTAGTACATGATAAAGGAACACTCTTTGGATTAAAAACTAACGGGCGTATTGAAAGTGTTTTGATGAGCTTACCCCCCAATGTTCAGTGGCGATATGATTATCATCCTGAAAAAGAAAGTGAAGAAGCTAAATTGATTTCAATATTAAAAAATCCTGTAAGCTGGATCTAAATAACTAATTATATAAACAAGAATTAAATATTGTATTTTATATCCCATAATTCCTTAATTATGAATTCACTCTCCATCTTATTTATACTTCCTTTAATAATTATCTTTTCTTATTTATTTGATGCTTTTGCTAGAAAAACAAAATTTCCTTCAGTCATTTTATTGATGTTTACTGGAATTTTAGTGCGAATAGCAACTACCATATATGGCTATGACAGCTTTTCTTTTCTAGATAACCTTATTCCAGTACTTGGAACAATTGGATTGATTTTAATTGTATTGGAAGGTGCAGTTGAACTAAAAATCAACAGAGAAAAGCTGCCAATTATTTTAAAAGGTTTTTTGGCTGCTTTAATTATTCTTACAGCTAATATTTTTGGACTACAATGGCTATTTAGCCTTCTTTTTGACATGGATTTTCAGAGTGCAGTCTTGTATGCTATTCCACTCTCAATAATAAGCAGTGCCGTTGCAATTCCTTCTACTTCCGGATTGCTTAATCAAGATCGAGATTTTATAGTTTATGAATCTACCTTTTCAGATATCTTAGGGATTATGATTTTCAACTATGCATTAAGACAAGTGGATTCTAAACAATCATTTATAGACGGTCCTTCAATAGCATCTTTGGGACTACAAATCATCGGTGTAATAATGATATCATTAGCTATAACCTATGTTTTATTTAGGCTTTTAAAACAAATTGAACATCATGTTAAATTTTTTTTAATACTCGCATTACTCATTCTGATTTATGCATTGGGTAAATTATTTCATCTTCCTGCGTTACTGACCATTTTTATTTTTGGTGTTTTCCTTAGCAATGTTAAAACTTTACTCCCTAATTTTTTACGTCGCTATTTAGACTTAGAACAGACTGAAAAAGGATTACATGAATTTCATATTCTAACAGCAGAATCGACATTTATTGTAAGAACTTTCTTTTTTTTGTTTTTTGGATTTTCTATCCAAATAATGAATTTTACAAGTATTACACCTATTATTAGTGGTGCTTTGATTGTTTCGATCATGCTTATCATTCGTTATGTTTATTTCACAATAATCCGTCTTAAAATAAAACCGAATTCACTCACCTATATTTCCCCACGAGGACTTATTAGTATTTTATTATTTATCCAACTTAAGGATGTATCACTTATTAATACCGAAAATAGTCCAATTGATGAGCGTGTTCTTCTTGTTGTGATTTTAAGCTCCATGTTAATTATGCTTTTAGGAACATTAAAAAAACAACCTGAACAGACCGATACTAGCTCTGAAGAAGAGAGCTTATTAGAAATATCTTCAGACACTCAAAACTCACAATAATACGATACCAAAAACACTTAAATCTATATATATGTATCCATTACAACGCAATAGAAGACTTAGAAAATCTAAAAGCTTGAGAGCTTTAGTTCAGGAACACTCCCTAACCCCAAATGACTTTATTGCTCCGCTATTCGTAGTAGAAGGAAAAAATATTAAAGAAGAAATTCCATCTATGCCAGGCTACTATCGTCTCTCTTTAGATTTATTTAAAGAAAAAATAAAAACTCTTTGGTCTCTTGAGATAAAAGCAGTTTTACTTTTTGTGAAAGTACCTGACATTCTTAAGGACAACAAAGGGACAGAGGCTTTAAATCCTAAAGGACTTATGCAGTGTGCAATTCAAACCATTAAAGATACAGTGCCTGAAATGATTGTTATGACCGATGTTGCGTTGGACCCCTATTCTTCGTTTGGTCATGACGGAGTTGTCAAAGAAGGGAAAATTCTAAATGATCAAACTGTTGAAATTCTGACTGAAATTGCTATATCTCATGCTCAAGCGGGAGCAGATATTTTAGCCCCAAGTGATATGATGGATGGACGGATTTTAAAAATTCGACAAAAGCTAGAGGAAAACAACTATTCCAATATGGCGATTATGAGTTATAGCGCTAAATATGCCTCTTCCTTATATGGTCCTTTTAGAGATGCATTGAACTCTTCACCGGGATTTGGTGATAAAAAAACATATCAGATGGACTTTCGTAATCGTAAAGAGGCTCTTATAGAAGCAAAACGAGACATTGAAGAGGGAGCAGATATTGTAATGGTAAAACCAGGATTAGCATATCTAGATATTATAAGAGATCTAAAAGAGTTTGTCGATGCTCCTATTGCGGCATATCAGGTAAGTGGAGAATATTCAATGCTAAAAGCTGCAGCTGAAAAAGGATGGTTAGATCACGATCAAGTAATGATGGAACAGCTGCTGAGTTTTAAACGTGCGGGTGCAGACCTAATAGCCACTTATTTTGCTGAAGAGGCTGTTAAGCTTATCTAAATTTTGAATAATTTTCCCCCAAAAGTTCGTTCTGGTGAAAAAGGAACTAGAGATAGTGAAGAAGATTGATTCGAAATTAATTCTGTTACTAATTTACCTGTAGCTGGACCTAAGCTCCATCCCATCATCGAATGTCCTGTAGCCAAAACCAAATTCGAAATCTTATGATGTCTTCCTATAAAGGGTAGACCGTCAGGTGATAGTGGTCTTAATCCATATTTAACCTCATCTATAGATTTTTGAGGAATGACGATTTGTGGATAATAATCTACTGCTGCTTTGGCTATTGAAGCAACTCGTTTTGAATTAATCTTATTATTAATTCCCGAGATTTCCATTGTACCTCCAAATCTTGTAAAACCTTGCATTGGGGTTACAGCAACTTTAGCTTCAAGTAATATCGCAGGCAAATTAATTCCATTATGTTTATTTACATTTAGCATATATCCTTTTCCCGCTTGAACAGAAAGATTAATTTCCAAGCTTTTCAAAAGGCTTTCTGACCATGCCCCAGATGCGATTACAAACTCATCTGCAGTAATACTTTCCTTTTCAGTAACTACTGAATTTATCCTTGAATCTTTTTTTTGGAAAGAATTAACTGTAGAGTTTAAAATAAATGTAACCCCTTTTTTTACTAGAGTTTCTTTTAAGTTTTTCATAAATAATTCTGGAGTACTATGTGCGTCACTTTCATACCAATAAGCACCCTCAATATTCATTGATACGTCAGGCTGCAAAACCTGAACTTCTTGTTTAGAAAGTTGCTTAATTATTAATCCAAGGTCTCTTGCCCATGCAACTACTTCTGCCTCTTCTTTCTCGGCATGTGATGTTTGGTAAGCCATTAGTAGACCTTTAGTTTCAAGATGAAAATCTAAAGATCCGGATTGTTGCATTTCTAAATAAAGCTGTTTACTAAAAAGATTTATTTCTAAAATAGTTTTCATCGAATGCTGAACATGTTCTGCGGTACATGATTTGATGAATTTTAACCCCCAATCCATTAAATCTTTATTCATTCGGGGTTTTATGTAAAAAGGACTTGAAGCGTTAAACATCCATTTTATGCCTTTAGAAATAATTCCTGGAGCTGCCATAGGAACAATGTGACTAGGGGTAAGATACCCCGCATTAACATGTGAAGCTCCTGTTTTTATGTCTCCTTTGTCAATCACGACAACTTCGTGTCCTTCTTTACTCAAATAATAGGCAGTTGATAACCCGACTATTCCACCTCCAATAATAATCACTTTCTTCTGTTCCATTATTATATTACTTGAAAACCTTTCACATAGGGATCATTAGGATCTAAAATTAAACGATTATATCCAATGATTCTTGAACTACCTTCAATACTTGGAATCACACCTTTTATATTTCTAATAATCACTTCTTTTTCAATACGTCCAGTAAAAACAGATCCTATAATACTCTCATGAACAAAAGTATCGCCAACTTTAAGTTTTCCTTTGGCAAACCATTGAGCCATTCGAGCACATGTTCCAGTCCCGCATGGAGACCGATCAATAGCCTTATCTCCATAAAAAACAGCATTACTTGCGTTAGAACCCTCTAGAGTTGGTAACCCACCCCATAATACATGACTACAACCTTTTATTTTTTCATCTAATGGATGAATAAAAGTATATAGCTTATTAATCTTATTTCGTATTTCTCGACTCCATTCGATAAGTTCACCAGCAGTATATTTAGCAATACCTCTGAAGTTTTTTTGTATGTCAATAATAGCATAAAAATTTCCTCCGTAGGAAACATCCATCTTAAGTTTACCTATACCGGAACAATCAATTTCAATATCAGTGTAAGCTAAATAAGCTGGTACATTGGTGAATTTTATTGATTTTACTTTGCCTTGTGTTTGTGAATAATTTGCTATAACTAATCCTGCAGGGGTTTCTACTTTTAATATCCCAATTGATTTAGGCTGAATCAGTTTTTCTTCTAATAAAATTGTTAATGCTCCAATAAGACCATGACCACACATGGGTAAACACCCACTAGTTTCAATAAATAAAATTGCTACATCATTTTGAGAATTAATGGGATCATAATAAAAACTTCCACTCATTATATCGTGTCCATGAGGCTCAAACATAAGGCCTGTTCTAATCCAGTCGTATTCTTTTAAAAAATGAAGCCGCTTTTCACCCATAGTTACACCCTTTAATGCAGGGTTTGGACCTTTAACCAAACGTACAGGATTTCCGGCAGTATAGGCATCTACGCAATCAAAAGTTAAAACTTCATTTATATTCATACTGCTGAATTTGTAAATACTCCATCAACTTTTCTTGAGAGTTGTAAAGGGTTTTCGTTTTGTAAAGCAGCAGGTAACAATTCATTTGGGCAATCCTGAAAAGACAATGGGCGCAACCATCGATAAATTGAATCTGAACCTACAGAAGTAAATCGACAATCAGTCGTCGCCGGATAGGGGCCACCATGGTGCATGGCCTGTGTTACAGCTACTCCAGTTGGAACACCTTCAAAAAGAAGTCTTCCTGCTTTCTCTTTTAATATGGGTAATAATTTTTGTAGAATATTTCTATCATTAATATCTCCCAAAATCGTAGCAGTTAACTGACCTGGTAATTTAGAAGCCAAGGCTAATAATTCTGATGATTCTTTACACTGTACTACCAAACTAAAAGGACCAAAAACTTCTTCTGCCAGATCTAAGTGCTCTAAAAATATTGATGCTGATGTAACTCCTAAAGCCGCACAACTATTTTCAGAAGCAGTTACTTGAAGTAACTCTTTTTTATTTTTTAATTGAATCAACTTTTGATTATAATTAGATTCAATTTGTGAATGAACCATAGGTCCTAAACTCAATTCTTTAATTTTCATTTGAAGAGAATTTATAAAATCTGTTTCTTCTCGAGGATCGTGAATAACTATTAATCCGGGATTAGTGCAGAATTGACCAATACCGAGACCAATTGATTGACCCAAAATTTCAGCTAAGTTAATATCTGATTTTAATTTATTTTCTAAGATAAAAACTGGATTAATACTTCCCATTTCTGCAAAAACAGGGATAGGCTCTATTCTTTTTTGAGACATATCATAAAGTGCTTTTCCTCCTTTAAAACTTCCAGTGAAGCCCACTCCTTTTATGTTAGGATGCATCACCAGTTGACTTCCAACAGTAAAAGATTGGCCACCTAAATGAGAAAATATTTCAAGAGGTAAATCACATTTAATTAGCGCATTATTAATGGCTCGTGCAACCCATTCGCTGGTTCCTGCATGATAAGGGTGAGCTTTTAAAATCACAGGACATCCAGCTGCCAAAGCAGAAATTGTATCTCCTCCAGCTGTAGAAAATGCTAATGGAAAATTACTTG
>Ga0307998_1000132_pt1 | contig 42244 bp, 35 predicted proteins | sample Davwhametageno37_FD_203147 | JGI IMG/M metagenome (GOLD analysis project Ga0307998, IMG submission 203147) | Marine microbial communities from Davis Island wharf, Antarctic Ocean - #37 | ecosystem: Environmental > Aquatic > Marine > Unclassified | place: Antarctic Ocean: Davis Island wharf... | reverse complement strand
TACCTATCTTTTTTTTTTGATATTGATTAAAATTCATATTTTTACTTAAATTTTTTAAGAGTGATAAAATTATTTGCCACAATTCTTTTACTAAATATTTTTTTAGCGATTTTAGCTCCTTCAATCACAATTTTATATTCTGATTTTTTTGATGAACAAATTGTCTTTGTAAACTCAGAAATTGAAAACGATACGGAAGAAGTAGAAAAAGAAAAAAAAATTATCAAATACTACTCATTCGATGAACTTCCAATTGTTTTAGAGCAAGAGAATCTTATTTTCAATAGTACACCTAATTATCTTTCTATTAATCCTAAATTATTTAATCCTCCTCCACAGAATATTTAGAGCTTTAGCTACAAGAATTAAATTTATTTATATTATTAATTAGGATTAAAAACGTATTCAATTGAAAAATTTATTTAAGAATATTAAAGGAGACCTATTAGGAGGTCTTACAGCTGGAATTGTGGCATTACCTTTAGCCTTAGCTTTTGGAGTGAGCTCTGGATTAGGACCAAGTGCAGGGCTATATGGCGCGATTTTTTTAAGTTTTTTCGCTGCACTTTTTGGTGGAACACCAACACAAATATCTGGTCCCACCGCACCAATGACTGCTGTCAGTATGCTTGTAATAGCAGGAATTATTGGGGCTAATGATGGTTCGATAGAAAAAGCACTACCTTTTATATTAGCTGTTTTTTTATTAAGTGGGCTTTTTCAAATCGCCCTAGGTTTCATGGGAATTGGGGAATACATAAAATATATCCCATATCCTGTAGTTTCTGGATTCATGACTGCTATTGGAGTAATAATTTTAATAACTCAATGTCTTCCAATTTTAGGCTACGAAATTAAAAATGATGAACAATATGTTGAACAGTTTAAACCTTTAGCTGAGGAACATATTCTAGAAAAAATATTGATTGCCGAATCCGAGGAAGGCCTTCTTGTTCTTGAAAATTTTGAAGAAACAATTCGAAGAGCTGATGAAATCAATGAAAAAACTATTTATATAGAAGCATTAAGCTTGGCTAAAAAGAACTCTTCAGGTGTTCTTGGGACAATTAAAACACTTCCACGAGCATTGGGGAAAATAAATTGGATTGAAGTCATTTTGGCATTAAGTACCATAGTAATTATATACGGATTTAAAAAGATAACCACATCAGTACCCAGCACACTAGTCGCTCTATTTATTGTATCGAGCGTTGCAATTATTTTTGATATAAATTATCGCCCTATTCAACAAATACCTAGTGGCTTTCCATTAATTCAATGGAATATTTTTACTGAATTTAAAATTATTCAAATTTTACCATATATCATGACTGCATTGACCTTAGCTTTACTAGGAGCTATAGACTCATTATTAACATCCGTTGTTGCAGATAATCTAACCAAAACAAGACACCGTCCAAATAAAGAACTTATTGGACAAGGTATTGGAAATTCAGTAGCAGCTATTTTTGGTGGTTTACCAGGTGCTGGGGCAACAATTAGGACAGTTGTGAATATACAAGCAGGTGGAAAAACGAAAATCTCCGGAATGGTTACAGCAGTTGTTCTATTATTAATTCTTTTAGCCTTAAGTCCTTTAGCTTCTCAGATCCCTTCTGCTGTCCTAGCAGGTATCTTGGTTACAGTAGGTATTGGTGTAATGGACTATAAAGGATTGAAGGCTTTGTCCAAAATACCTAAATCAGAAGTTATGGTTATGGTGGTTGTATTGCTTCTTTCTGTATTTTGGAACCTAGTTTATGCTGTAGGTATTGGTTTGGTTTTGGCAGCATTATTCTTTATGAAAAAAATGGGCGACATCTCATCAAAAGATGCACGGATTTCACCAGTCTCTGAGGAGAAGGCTTGGCAAGATGAAAAAAAATTAAGTGATTCATTTTTAAAAAACGTATTTATAAAACATTTAAATGGTCCTTTGTTCTTTGGCTTTACATCAGAATTTATTAATATTTCTAAACAAATCCCTCAAACAGCTAGTATTGTTATAATTCGAATGAGTCGTGTACCCTATATAGATCAGTCAGGCTTATTTGCATTAGAGGATGTACTAATGGAGTTAAATGAAAAAAAGATCCTTACTTTAATGGTCGGTGTCCAATCGCAACCTAAATATTTAATGAAGAGTATTGGGATTTTAGGAACGTTGATTCCTGAAGAACAAACATTTGAAAATTTTGATGATTGTAGAAAATATATAATCCTAAAACAGGATAATATTTCAAATTAATACGGAGTAAATAATTAATTATAATAGTTAGATAGAGAACACTAGTTTAAAAAAAGGATGTTTTTGTTTTCTATTATAGAGATGTATTTTAAATTTCCTTTTTCATATAATTTAGGTAATTCGTCTAATAATTCAAATTTTATTTCTGGTTTATAATTTTCGTAATCTTGGAAAACATACTTCTTTTGTTTTCTCTTATTTATCGCTTTTCGAAAACGAGTTCCACCGCCATCAGTAATATAATTATAAGCTAAATAATCAATCAAAAAAGTCTTCTTATTTATCCAATATCTGTATTCATCTTGAAAATCATCTCCACCGCCTTTTTGAATAAATGTAATTTTCAAGGTCCAATACGATTTATCTTTAATTTGAATGGAATCAAGAATATCAGCAATAACTGCTGAGTCTTGAAGCGGTTTTGGTAACTGAAAAAAATAAAGTACGGAATTTAAGGAATTAGAATATAGATTAGCAATACTATCTGAAATTGAAAACAAACTGTTGTTCTCAAAGTGCCGCAATTTTTTTTCTGAATTCATTTCATCTTTAACATGCTTTCCGTCTTTTTGGGTTTCTCGAGAATATGTATAAAAAGACGGGGATCGAATCAATTTGTAATGATATTCTCTAAAATCAAATTCAATTGCAATATTTTTTTTATCAAATCCATGGGCTTGGATTGATCTAGTAATTAAATCTTCTGCAGATATACTTTTTTCATCTTGACAAGAAAAGCAGAAAAGAAGTAGAATAATAAAGTGTTTTTTTATCACAGAAATCTTTGATAAGTTTATTGAAAAATCTAGTCAAAAACGAATATACAACTTAAAAATATGGATTACATTTGACTAAAATTATTTCCATATGGAGACGCTTAAAACATTAATTATAGGAAGTGGCCCCGCAGGCTATACTGCTGCAATATATGCTGCTAGAGCAGATTTAAAACCTGTCTTATATACAGGCATGGAGCCAGGCGGACAATTAACTACTACCACAGAGGTAGATAATTTTCCGGGATATCCCGAAGGTGTTGATGGTCCAACCATGATGATTCAACTGCAGCATCAAGCCGAACGTTTTGGAACCGATGTTCGTATCGGTTTTATTAACAAAATACAATTTTCCAAAATACAGGGAGGAATCCATAAAGCATACACAGAAAACGGGACAGAAATTCATGCCGAAACTATTATAATTAGCACCGGTGCTACTGCAAAATATTTAGGACTTCCCAGCGAACAACGTCTAAGGGGAGGAGGAGTTTCTGCTTGCGCAGTTTGTGACGGTTTTTTCTATAAAGGACAGGAAGTTGCTATTGTTGGAGGAGGTGATACTGCGGCAGAAGAAGCAACTTATTTAGCTAAAATTTGTTCTAAAGTGACTATGCTGGTTCGCAAAGATGAAATGCGAGCCTCTAAAGTTATGCAGCACAGAGTTACCAATACATCAAATATTGATTTAAAATATAATACTGAAATAGATGAAGTCATTGGAGAACAAGTTGTGGAAGGGTTAAGAATGAAAAATAATAAAACTCAAGCGATTGAAGAAATTCAAATTACTGGATTATTTATAGCTATTGGTCATAAGCCCAATACCGAAATATTTAAAGGTCAATTAGATATGGACCAAGCAGGGTATTTAATTACAAAAGCAAAAACCACCGAAACAAACCTCCCTGGTGTTTTTGCCTCAGGTGATGTTCAAGACAAGGAATATCGTCAAGCAGTTACTGCAGCAGGGACAGGCTGCATGGCAGCACTTGATGCTGAGCGATATTTACAAGCAGTAGGAGAGTAGTTCAATAGCTATTATTTTTATGAAGTACTGTCACTAAAGAGCTATTTGAAATTAAGTTTTTTTGTAATATATAATTCTAAGATTGCTGTTCTTCCCAGGTTTTCATGAGATTTTCTAATTCTTTCTTTTTCTGATGATAACCTTCAAAAAAATTTTTATCAGAAATAGTTTTATCATAATTAATTTCAAGTTCAAAATCGATTTCTTTGATTTCCTTTTCCAAATAAGCAATTCGTTTTTCGGTTTTTTCGATTTTTTGTTGAACAGCACGAGACTTTTTTTGCTTTTCATAGCTTTCGGTTTCTGTGCTTTTCTTTTCAATTGAAACTTTTGGTTTCTTTTTTTCAAGATCCTTTAAAGAAGATAGTTTTTGAAATTCTAAATAAGCATTAATATCTCCTAAAAAAGGTTTAACCTCTCGTTCTTTGAAAGAAATAACCTTTTCACAAAGTCCTTGAACAAAATCTCGATCATGAGAAACTAGAATTAAAGTTCCTTTGAACTTTCTCAAGGCTTCTTTCAAAACGTTTTTTGATGCGATATCCAAGTGATTAGTTGGCTCATCCATTATTAGAACATTAAAAGGTTGTAATAATAGTTTACAAAGTGCCAATCTATTTCTCTCCCCCCCCGAAAGAACATAAACCTTTTTATCTACTGTTTCCCCTTGAAACAAAAAAGAACCTAAAAGGTCTCTTACTTTAGTTCTGTTTTCTGCAGTTGCTGAATCCTCAGCAGATTCTAGGACTGTTTTGGTTCCATCTAAATAAGTAGATTGATTTTGTGCAAAATAAGCTAGCTGAACATTATGCCCTAACTTAACTGACCCTTGATAATCAATCTCGTCTACTAAAATTTTAGCCAATGTAGATTTACCTTGTCCATTTTGACCTACAAAAGCAATTTTTTCGCCCCGAACTACATCTAAACTTACATTATTTAATACCTGCTTGTCTTCATAAGATTTTGACACATTTCGGGTTTCTAAAATAATTTTACCAGGTTGATGTGAAATGCCAAATTCAAATTTAATCTTTCTGTTTTCTTCTGGATCGATTTCAATTCGATCTATTTTATCTAGTTTTTTAATTAGTGATTGAGCCATACTCGCTTTAGAAGCTTTTGCTCGAAATCTTTCAATTAACTTTTCTGTTTGCTGAATTTGTTTTTCTTGATTTTTTTGTGCGGCCTGTTGTTGTTCTCGTAATTCCTGACGTAATATCATATATTGAGAATATGATTTTTTAAAATCAAAGATTCGCTGTTGAACAATTTCAAGTGTTCGATTTGTAACTTGATCTAAAAACATACGATCATGAGAAACCATAACCAGTGCGCCTTTATATTTTTTCAAAAATTGTTCTAACCAAATTATAGATTCAATATCAAGATGATTTGTTGGTTCATCAAGTAAAAGAATATCGTTGTCTTTCAATAAAAGTTTTGCAAGTTCAATTCGCATGCGCCATCCACCAGAAAAGGTATCTGTTGGATTGTTTAACTCTGACATAGAAAAGCCTAAACCAAGCAAAATTTTTTCTGTTTGAGCTTGATAGAGATAGCCTCCTATCATTTCATAGCGTGTATTGAGTTCATTTAGCTCATCTAAAATATCTAAATATGACTTGGTTTCAAAGTCAATGGTTTCTTCCATTATTTTATGGATTTCCTCCTGACGTGTTTCAACACTTATTATTTCATCAAATGCCAAATATGCTTCTTCTAAAACAGAACGTCCATTTTCAAAATCTAAATCTTGAGGTAAATACCCTATTTCACAATTTTTTTCTAAAGCGAATGTTCCTGTGGTAGGATCATTTTCTCTAGCCATAAGCTTAAGAAGTGTGGATTTTCCAGCTCCATTTTTTCCTATAAGCCCAACACGGTCGCCTTTTCCTAATCTAAAAGAAATTGAATCAAACAAGACCTCACCACCAAAGCTTACAGAAATATTGTGCGCGTTAAACATGCTTTTTTTTTGGACTGCTAAAATAGGTTTCAAAACGGTTAATTGCTACCGCTTGAGGTAATTCTTTTTTTTCTGAAATAAAATCAAAAAGCCATTTGGAGAGTAAGGGTGCCATTAAAACTCCTCGAGTCCCCAGACCATTAAAAATATATAAATTTTTATGTATTGGATGTTCTCCCAATAATGGCCTTCGATCTGATACTGTTGGTCGAATTGATGCCCCATGGTATATTATTTCATATGGAGTATCCAGTAAGTTTTCTAATTTTGATAAAAGCCATTTTTTTCCTTTCTCAGTTTTCTCATTAGTCTTATCATCAGATGAGAATGAGGCTCCTACCCAGAATAGATCAGTTCCCATAGGCAAAATAAAGACACCTCCTTTTACGATTTGTTTCCTTGATAGTTTGGGTGCTTTAATCAAAAAATATTCTCCTTTAGAGCCTTTTAATGGAAGATAGTTAAACCATGGATTTTTTTTTAGTCCATAGCCTTCGCAAAAAACGATTTGTTGAGCAACTATTCCTTTATAAATAACATGATTATCCTCTATTTCTAAAGAATCATAATCTAAGGCTTCATTTAAATATTCAGTCGCTAATAAGTTTTTTGTGAATCGATTTAAAATTAGTGATACCTCTAATCTTCCAACATTTTGAACTGATCCATATCCATTTTTCCGCTTTATTCCAGGATTTGAATTGTTAGTAATTTGGGGTTCTAAAAATTTATTTAATTCTTTTTTATGAGAAGCTATTGACCAATCATTTTGCTCTGAAGTCCTATTAAAGTATTTATGGATTGGAAGATCTTGATAGAATGATTCATTTATTTTAGATTCAAATGAACGATAATGAGGTAGTGCATATTCGATGAATTCAGAACCATACCATGACATTGTATATCGTTTTAAGACTGTGGGATTACAAATTCCAGCTGCATTTCTGCTAGCGTTTTTTATTCCTGTATCAATAATAAAGAAATCTTTTTTTTCTTTTTGAAGCTGTAAAGCATAATTCAATCCTGCTAAACCCAAACCTACTATTATGGAATGTTTCATTTTTTGTAAAAATATCATAAAAAAAGCGCTAATGTTTCCAATAGCGCTTTTTTAATTATTTTATGAAAACAACTCTAATTGCTCCACATATCTTGTTCAAAATCTCTAATTACAGATTTAATGCGTTCAGACTCCAAGAGTTGCCTTAAAGCGTCTTCGTATATATAATCTTTAACTTCTCGATCTTCATAAACATTTTCCTCTTTATAAATTACAGAATTGAATCTTCTTGAATTCAACATATTATCAAATGTAATAGGCTGGGAAGAGTTTTTATTATTGAAAACTTTAGCAGAACTAAGCGATTTTCGTGCATCTGGATACCAAATCCAAAATAAGGGTACAAGTGCATCTGCCATTGCTGCAGGACCTTGACTTAAGGTAGATACATCAGGTGCTACTGGAGCTAAGCCTAAAAGTCTGTATTTCAATTCACCAAGCCGTTTATTAAAATACCAAGTCCCTTTAACACGGAATTGAACTACTTTGTCAGTTTCAATTTTAAATATATCATAATCATTATCTGTAATTTCTTCTCCCGCATTTGACTTATTGATTCCTTCTTCTGATAATTGTTTTGACTCTAAAGTTTCATTTAGCTCATCAAAAGTTATTTTGTTATTAAAATATGAAGTGGAATAAATTTCCGTAATCTCCCCAGCTTCAATATTATCCAAAAGAACCCGGAATAATGATCTACGGTTATTGGATAACATCCCATTATTTATTGTTGGATAGTAATAAGGAAAATTAATCCGTTCGTTTAAGTCAACGATTTCCCAAACTGTTTTTGACCAAAGAACATCACGATCGTCAATATAACCATATTCAATAGCATCTAGATTATCTGCACTACTTTGTGCTTCATTTAATTGCCCAACCTCCTGGGGAAGTTTTGCATTTAGCAAGTTAGCTTGTGCAATTCCAAGCTGGAAATTAGAAAACACAATTAGGAAAGCAATTAACACTCTTTTATTCATGGATTAAACAATTAGTTAATCGTAATTGATATCGGTGAGGTTTGTTTTAACTTATAACTCGGATTTGAAGGAATTATTACTTCTATATCTGAAATTATAATTGTTTGACCATTTTTAATTCGTTTTAAAGTAGCTATCGCTTTGCTATTCAACTTATCACCGTTAATAATCATACTGGGCTGACCAGGGGCTCTAAAACGAAAAGACTTTGTTTTTAAGGGCAAATCAAAATCAAAATCATCTAATTTTGCATCTACTGTTCCTCTTTCTAAACTTGATTTTGGAATTGTAAATGAACCAGATTTTCCACGGAAATATCCAGCAGGCTTTGGAATATCTTTAATTCTGAAAGTTGAAACAGAAGAAACTTTATTTCCATCTGGTAAGGTTCCGGAAACACTAATTTTGACATCTCTTCCTTTTCCTGGAAATAAACTATACTTGCTGCCCTTAACTCTTTTTAAACCGACTGCTTTAGCATTTATTTTACTGTCTTGAATACCAGGTATAGAAATTGTAATTGGATTTTGAACACCCCTGTAGACTACATTCATTTTGTCTGCAGAAATAACAGCTGAATTAGGTTTTGAAATCACTAAATAGGTCTGTTTTACAGAAATAGTAGATTCTTTCCCTTCACTTAAAAAAACAAGATCACCTTCAATATTATGATCACCTGCAGAACCTGCACTAACTTTTAATTTAACTCCACCAGGTATCAACTCATAATCAGAAGCCTTAAGCTGCCTTCCATCAATTTTTAAGTTTACAGAATTAGGGTTTTGTGCTCCACCCTTTCTTCCTAAAATAACACTGCCATTAAAAGTTTCACCTTGATAATATGCTGCTTTTTCAGTTATAAGTAAACTGGTATAGTTACTCTCATTAACCGTAGATGACATTTTTAATTCCTTACCCATAAGTGTTGTCAAAACATCGTGTTCTGTTTGACGTACATCATTTTGCATCATTGTTAGTTTAGCTAATGATGATATAAGTGGAAATCCTTTAAAGTTCGCAGCTAGCCATGGCTGGTCAACATTGTCTTTGTTTTTTACATTATTATTCATGTCGCCAGTAAAAAACCTAGCTTCTACCATATCTATAGACGAAGGATATTGACTACCAAATACTTGAATTACATGCATTTTGTATTCTTGAACCATATCAAGAAAAGCAGCTGAAGCCACATCAGATCCCTCTTTGAACCAGATTACATCTAAAGCTTCTCCTTTATCCATTTCTGAAAATTTTTCAAGCTCTGGATCTTTAAGTTTTTGTTTTATAGTAATTTTATCTTTAATTTCTTTTAATTTATTAAAGAAGGCATCCGATTCTGATTTAATTTCTTTTGCAGTTCGGTCATGACCAACCCACTTTCCTTCTTTTTCTACAGCATTGACAGCTATATTTTCATACAGTAAATTGTTACTTTCAGAAACTCTAGCATTTGCATCTTCGATTTTATCAAACATTTGCCCAAAGCCATCTAATACTTCTTTACTTACATTCAATGCAAGCATAGTGATAAATACCAAGTACATAAGACTAATAAGTTTTTGTCTTGGGGTTTCTTTTCCTCCAGCCATTTTATATTATTTTTTGTTTATTGCTTTAAGCAATATTATTTTTTATTCATTGCATTAAGCATTCCACCGTATACACTATTTAATGCCGCTAAGTTTGCAGATAGGCTTTCCATTTGACTGCGAAGTTGTTCAGCATTATCATTGACTTTATTGCTAAATTCAGCATTACCTTTAGAATCTTCAATTTGTTTTTTGTAGTTACTGTTAAGCAGCTCCAATTGAGTTGCCGCAGTTGCTAGACCTTGTGAATAACTTTCAGATGATGCAATAGCATCAGTTGCTGGAGTGAGAGCATTAGCAGAGCTTTCAAGATTTTTTATGCTTTTAGCTAAAGAATTCATTAAACTAACATCTAATTTAGCTTCTTGCATTAAAGCATCTATTTTTGAAGATAAACCTTCTTCACCTCCAGCTGAGCTGACTTTTTTTGGGCCAGCACCATTAACTTTTTTGACATATTCATTGTGTTCTTCTTTAATTTCACCCGTATTAAGTGCAGCTACTGTAAAAATTAAGGCTTCAGTACCTAAACCAAGCCCCAATACGAGACCTCCTGTGATAGGACCAATTTCAAGATGGAGGATTTTAAAAAGTGCTCCTATAATTACTACCGCACCTCCTAATCCAAATAGCATGTGCATTGATATTTTACCTCTTAAACGTTTTTTTAGATCTTTATCAGTCATTTTGATGGTTTTATTAAATTGTTTACTAATATATTAAGTTTTTTTTATCCTTTATCTTTATTTCATTTTTACTTCTGTCGACCCCAAGTAATCTTGAACTGTTCTAAAGCCTATAAAGCTTCTTGAAGAATCTGAATATTCATAATCTCTAGAGCTTACTCTTAGGTAATAAGCTACATCTTTCCATGATCCTCCACGAACAACTTTACGCTTTTCATTAGGAAAAGACATGTTTGGATTCAAAGAAGCAACGTATTCGTATCCACCTTGATCATAGGAGGAATTGGTCCATTCTGAAACATTACCTGCCATGTTATATAAATTGTAGTCATTTGGCAAATAAGATTTCGCCTCAACAGTGTATACTGCCTGATCTGCTGCATAATCACCTCTTAAAGGTTTAAAGTTAGCAAGAAAGCATGCTCGGTCATTTAAAAGGTATGGTGATCCCCATGGATATGTTCCTGAAGGAATTCCTCCTCTGGCTGCAAATTCCCACTCACCTTCAATAGGAAGTCTAAAACGACTTATTTTTGGTTTTCCCTTGTCTCTTTGATAGCCATTTTTAAAGTTTGTTCTCCAATTACAAAAAGCAACTGCCTGCTTCCAAGAGATACCAACTACAGGATAGTCTTGATATGCTGGGTGGGAAAAATAATCATTGTGCATTGGCTCATTATAGGAATAAGTAAAATCCTTTATCCAAACCGTTGTGTCTGGATATATTTGAACATTTTTTGTTGTAATAAATGGTTTTCTATCTATAAATTGTTTTTTGGAACGCTTAGATTCTGCTGCTGCACCTTCTGCATCAAACCAAGTATATTTATATACTAATTTTGAAACATCTATTTTCATTTCACCATCATACCAAAGCTCTGGAGGTAAATAAAGTGAGTCCATGACCTCAGCATATTCTTGGCTTGAATAATCATTGGCATTCCAAGTAAGATCAGCATCTAAATTTAAAGGGCGACCTTCGTAGATATTCTCACTCAAATCGTAGTAATTTTCCTTCATGTATTTCTGATATTCAGATAACTTAGAGGTGTCTGAATCTTTAAAAGCAAACTCTCCAATACCTTCTTTATCATCCTCCCCCAATTCTAACTCTGCAGCCTTTATTGCCAGCATAGAAAGTGCAGTGGAATCTTTTACCCAATAAACGAATTGTTTGTATTCACTGTTGGTTATTTCGGTTTCATCCATATAAAATGATGGAACAGTAACGGTTTTAGCGGGCGCGTTTCCAAGTTGCGCAATATCTTCATCTGATTTACCCATGATGTATGAACCGCCTTCAATAAGAACCATACCATAGGGCTTTTCACTAAACCACTTTTTTTGTTTTACACCGATAAGCTCTCCTCTATTCTTGTTTCCACAGGAAAGAACAATAAGTGAAAGGGTTAATACAACTAAAAGTTTCTTCATTAATATTTTAATTAAAACTCGCATTTTATGCCTTAATCAAGCATAAAATTAATCATTTTTTCATTAATACCAATAATAAAAATTTGACGTTAATTTATCATTTTAAAATTATATAAAATTTGAAGCCTCCGAAACTATAGCCTTTTTATGGCATTAAACCACCTTTCAGGAATTACATCACGCAAAGCATCATCATAATCTTTTCTTGTGCAAGCTAATAACGTAGAAGTTTTTGATTTATTATCCAAATGAGAATCATTTGTCAATTCCATCCACCAGCGTTGACTTTTTTCACTTTTATAAAATACCATAGTCTGATCAGAAAGAGTAACCGAATACTTTATGAAATCCTCTGAAAACAAAACTGGATGTTCAGAAAAGCGATATTGAAACCCTTCAATAAAATACCATATCATTTGAGCTAAAAGTTGATTCATCATAGGAGTAGAAGGCATTTCATAAATACCTAAAAAACTAACTCTGTCGCTAATTCCTGCATAACGAGTAAGAGAACAGATAGTTCTTGAATCAAGACCATTAGGCTGACCTTTTAAAGGATCTGCAATAGCTTCCCAGGAAAGGCTTTTCATGTCCATTCCAACTATATCTGAATCTCTTAAAATAGGCTCAGCTAAACTAACATCGTCCAATATTTTCCCGAGTCTGATGCTCTCAAAGTAAAGTTTATTCATCAAATCTTTTTCTTCCAACGCACAATAATAGCTTTGAAATCCCAGATTAGTATAATTATTTAAAACATTGGGTTTTTCCATAATAATTTTACTCATATAAGACCTTCCCGAAATCAACTCTTCTTCTTGAGAAAAATCAAAAGAACGATCAATGGAAGTAATATTAACCAACTGATTCAGATTTTGAAAAACCTGATAAATTGGAAATATTAAATCATGACTTCCTCCTATAAAAATTGGAATTATATTCATCTGTTTGAGATGAGAAGCTATTTCTTTTACAGCAAAATATGAGTCTTCAACATTCTCTCCATTTGGTAAATTCCCTAAATCTGCAATATTAATATTCCAGTTGCCAGGAAATAACTCGTAAAATGCTCTCCTGAATTGGTTAACATTATATTGAGTATTATTAAAAAAACTATTGCGCTGTTCTTCTAAACCAACAATCGCTATTTGAAGACCTTTTAAATCAGGTAATCCTTTTGATAAAGTATGAAGCTGAATGTTTTTACCAATGATTTGTTTTGGCAGAAGAGAAAGACCATCTAAAAGCTCATTTTCAATAGGAGAAAGCAACTCTAAACTCATTGTTTTTTATTAATTTTCTTTTTTGTTTTTGTTTTTGGCTTCCCAAGGTATTTCTCTGCAACTTTTAAAGTGAGTTTTTCAGCATCAATATCTTTTCCTATTTCAACCTTTTGTTTTCCTCTAATGATATTATGCCTTCCCCATCTAGCTTTTTCAACCCTAATACCCTCATCACTCCAATCATGAATCACTTTATCTTTTTCTTTTTGAATTTTCTCTTCAATTAAAGAAACTATATCTTTCTCGCTTAATTTATCAAAATCATATTTTTTATTAACATTAATAAATATACCGCTCCACTTTAAAAAGGGCCCAAAGCGTCCAACTCCTTTTGTCACTGGCAACTCTTTATAAATATAAATAGGAGCATCTGCCTTTTGTTTTTCTTGAATTAGCTGGATAGCTATATCTAAATTAACTTCTGTTGGAAGCATTCCTTTTGGTAGAGAAATAAATATACTGTTATGTTTAATATAAGGACCGAAGCGACCATTATTTACAACTATTTCTTCATCTTCGAAGACCCCTATGTTCATTGGCATTTCAAATAATTGCATTACTTCTTCAAAGGTTATGCTTTCCAGTTGTTGATTAGGTCCTAGACTTGCAAAAATCGATTTATCATCATCTTCAGGATCTCCAATTTGGGCCATAGGACCAAATTTTCCTAAGCGTACTTTTACAGATCTTCCGGACTTAGGATCAACTCCTAAAATACGTTCTCCAGATTCTCGTTGAGCGTTTTCTTTAACGTGTTCAACAGTGGGGTGGAATTTATCATAAAATCCTTTTAACATTTCAGTCCAATCTTTAACTCCATTGGCAATATCATCAAAACTTTGTTCCACCTGAGCTGTAAAATTATAATCCAAAATATTTTCAAAGTTATCTACTAAGAAGTCATTTACTATCATTCCAATATCAGTGGGAATTAACTTGCCTTTATCAGCGCCAACCATTTCAGACAGTTCGTCAGATTCAATAATATTGTTTTTTAAAATCAATTGTTTATAGGATCTAGAGTCCCCTTCTGAAATCCCTTTCTCCACATACTTTCTGTTTTGAACTGTCGAAATAGTAGGAGCATAAGTTGAGGGTCTTCCAATGCCTAATTCTTCCATTTTCTTTACTAAAGAAGCTTCAGAATACCTGTAAGGTGGGCGAGAAAAACGTTGAGTAGAAATCATTTTTTCTAGATAAAGTTCATCTCCAACTTTAACCTTTGGAAGCATCCCATTGATTTCTTCATCGTCGTCATCAACCCCCTCTAAGTATAATTTTAAGAATCCATCGAAAGTAATAACCTCCCCTTTTCCAGCAAATGTTTCTTTATGCTTATCTGTTTTAACAATTATTTGAGTACGTTCTAGCTGTGCATCAGACATTTGTGACGCAATTGTTCTTTTCCATATCAATTCATACAATCTAGCTTGATCGTAATCAATATTCAATTGTGCCTTTGAAAAATCAGTTGGGCGAATCGCTTCATGGGCCTCTTGAGCTCCTTTGTTTTTTGTTTTAAATTTTCTTGGCTGTAAATAATCAGCTCCGTATTGAGAATTAATTTGTTTTGAAATATTTATTTGGGCTTCTTGGGAAAGATTCACACTATCTGTTCTCATATAAGTAATGTAACCTACTTCATATAATCGCTGTGCTAAGGTCATGGTTTTACTTACTGAGAAATATAATTTTCTGGATGCCTCTTGTTGTAAAGTTGATGTAGTAAAAGGGGCTGCAGGACTTTTTTTAGCAGGTTTTTTAGTAACCTCTTTTACATTATAAGATGCATCAATATTTTTTTTTAAAAAAATATTTGTACCATCAATATCTAAGAAAGATTTAACTAATTGAGTTGGAATTAATTTCTTATCAGAAGTTTGAAAAAGAGCTTGAGTTTTGAAGCTTTGTTTAGGTGAAAAATTTCTTATGGCTCGTTCCTGCTCAACTATAAGTCTTACAGCTACAGACTGAACTCTCCCCGCCGAAAGGCCTCCTTTTACTTTACGCCATAATACTGGGGACAATTCATAGCCAACAAGTCGATCTAAAATTCTTCTTGCCTGCTGTGCATTAACTAAATCATAATCTATTGAACGAGGAGTTTTGATTGCTTTGAGAATAGCATTTTTTGTGATTTCAGAAAAAACGATACGCTTTGAGTTTGATTCGTCTAAATTTAAAGTGTTTGCTAAATGCCATGCGATGGCTTCTCCTTCTCGGTCTTCGTCACTTGCTAACCATACCATTTCAGCCTTCTTAGCTAAACTCTTTAATTCACTAACTAATTTTTTCTTGTCAGAACTAACTATATATTTAGCCGTAAAATCTCCATCAACATCAACACCTAGCTCTTTGGAGGGTAAATCCGCAATGTGACCAAAACTCGAGGCGACTTTAAATTCCTTTCCTAAAAACTTTTCAATAGTTTTTGCTTTAGCAGGTGATTCTACAATTACTAAATTTTTAGCCATAATGTTTTCATTTGCGAGCAAAAGTAGGTAAGTTTTTTTGTATCTCTCAAATTTTAAATGACTGAAAATATTTTACTAAACCAAAAAAAACTAATACAACCTCTCAAAAAATCTATTTCTTTGTAAAGAAATACCGTTAAAAACTGTTTTTAAAATACAAGGTTATTACTGAAATTATATCTGTTTTTCAAAACTGTGGTAACTTTATCCCAAAATAGAATAAATCTGAAAAATTACTTACCCATATTAAGCTGGATTAAAAATTATAAATTAGTCTATCTCAAAAGTGATATTGTAGCTGGAATAACAGTCACTATTCTATTGGTTCCTCAAGGAATGGCTTATGCTCTTATAGCGGGGCTTCCTCCTATTTATGGATTATATGCTGCATTGGTTCCACAAATTGTCTATGCGTTTTTAGGTACATCAAGAAAATTAGCCGTGGGGCCGGTTGCCATGGACTCTCTTCTTGTTGCAGCTGGACTGAGTGCTCTTTCTATCATAGATCCCAATCAATATATTGAGATGGCTATTATTTTAGCTTTACTAATGGGATTAATTCAGTTTTCTCTAGGTATATTAAGGATGGGGTTTATTGTTTCCTTTTTATCAAAACCTGTGATTAGTGGATTTACATCAGGTGCAGCAATCATAATTGGACTTAGTCAAATGAAGCATTTGATTGGAGTTTCAATTCCTCAAAGCAATAAACTTCATGTTGTTGTTAAGGCTTTTTTTGAGGCTGAAAGCACTATTCACTATCCTACATTGGTAATCGGAATAATTAGTATTCTTATCCTTATGTTAATTAGAAAGTGTAATGAAAAAATCCCCGCCTCTTTAATTGTTGTTATTTTAAGTATTTCATGGATATATTTTACAGGTCAAATTGAAAAAGGAGTAGCTGTAGTTGGTTTAATTCCTGAAGGGCTTCCTTCATTAAAAATTCCTTCACTAAACTGGGAAATTATACAAACCTTAACTCCTACCGCTCTGACTTTAGCATTAGTCGCATATATGGAGGCTATTTCTATTGCAAAAGCAATTGAAGAAAAAAACAAAGATCATAAGATAAATCCTAATCAAGAATTAATAGCCTTAGGTGCGTCCAATATTGTGGGTTCATTTTTCCAATCCTATCCCACTACAGGCGGTTTCTCAAGAACCGCAGTAAATGATCAGGCAGGAGCAAAAACAGGAGTTTCTGCCCTAGTGACGGCTGCTCTGATTGCACTAGTACTAAGTTTTTTTACACATTGGTTTTACTATCTTCCAAAAGCTGTTTTATCTGCTATTATTATGGTTGCTGTTTTTAAATTAATTGATTATAAATTTGCAGTAAGACTCTATAAAACTAAAAGAGAAGAATTTGTTGTTCTAATTCTAACTTTCTTACTGACGTTATTTATTGGAATTACCGAAGGGATTCTTTTAGGAATTACTATTTCACTTTTTTTATTGGTTTCTCGGATCTCAAAACCACATTACGCATTCTTAGGACGTATTGGTAAAACCAATTATTTTAAAAATAAAGATCGATTTCCTGAAGAAGTTGTGGATAGAAGAGACCTTATTATATTTCGCTTTGATGCTCAACTTTTTTTTGGAAATATTCAGTATTTCAAAACGATTATTCTTAACGCTGTTAACAAAAACTCTGATATAGTTAAAGGTTTTATTATCAATGCGCGCGCCATTAATTATATTGACAGTACTTCAACAGAACAACTCACTCAAATAATTAAAATGCTTCAAAACAGAGGAATTCGAGTTATGATAGTTGGAGCAATTGGACCTGCACGTGACGTTATTTTGAAAAGCAAAATAATTACTACATTAAAAAAACAGAATTTATTTATCACATCTGGAGATGCCACTGATAGTTTTGATGGGATTTGTAAAAAAACTCTTCTTCAAAAAAAATTGAGCCAACAACGCAATGAATAAACTTTATTTAACCCTTAAATCGTTTTTTAATTTTACCTAAAATAATTTTAAATGCAAATTGAACAAATCTATACAGGATGTTTATCTCAAGGGGCCTACTATATCGAAAGCAATGGAGAAGTTGCAATTATTGACCCTCTAAGGGAAGTGGATACTTATTTGCAAAAAGCCAAAAAAAATAAAGCCAAAATCAAATATATTTTTGAAACTCATTTTCACGCAGATTTTGTGAGTGGTCATTTAACTCTTGCCAAAGAGACTGGGGCAACTATCGTTTATGGACCTAAAGCTGAAACAATTTTTGATTCCTTAATTGCAAAAGATCAACAAGAATTTAAAATTGGGGACATCTCTCTTATCGTACTTCATACTCCAGGACATACGATGGAAAGCACTACCTATTTACTTCGAGATGCTCATCAAAAAGATGTTGCTATATTTACTGGAGATACTTTGTTTATAGGAGATGTTGGAAGACCTGATTTAGCGCAAAAAGCAGTGGACACAACTCAAGAAGACCTTGCCGGAATTTTATATGATAGTTTAAGGGAGAAAATCATGCCTCTTTCTGACAATATAATTGTTTATCCGACACATGGAGCGGGTTCTGCTTGTGGTAAAAATTTGAGTAAAGAAACTTTTGGTAGTCTTGGAGAGCAAAAGAAAACCAACTATGCCCTTAGAGTCGATATGACAAAAAAAGAATTCATCAAAGAAGTTACGAATGGCTTATTACCTCCACCTCAATATTTTCCACTCAATGTTAAAATGAATAAAGAGGGATATGAAGATATTAAAACAATTCTCGAAATAGGAACAAAACCACTTTGCAGTGATTTTTTTGAAACAGTCGCTAACGAATCAGATGCAATCATTCTTGATGTAAGACATCAGGATGATTTTAGTAAAGGACATATTCCAAAATCTATTTTTATTGGAATTGATGGTACCTTTGCTCCATGGGTTGGTGCAATCATTGGAAATGTAAAACAATCTATTTTATTGGTAACACCGGAAGGACGAGAGAAAGAAACTGTAACTCGTTTATCACGTGTGGGCTTTGACAATACTCTAGGCTATCTTAAAGGCGGTATTGATGCTTGGAAAAATAAAGGGAAATCAATCGATACAGTTAAGGGGATTGAAGTTTCAGAATTAAAGTCATTAAATTCTAAAGAAGAATTAGAGATTTTTGATATACGTAAACCCTCAGAATATTTGTCAGAACACATTACGAATTCAAATAATACTCCCTTAGATTTCCTAAATAATCACATAAGTGAATTTCCTTCTTCAAAAAACTTCTATGTCCATTGTGCCAGTGGATATCGGAGTGTAATTGCTGCTTCTATTTTAAAAAATCGAGGGATACACAATCTGTTTGATATTAAAGGCGGATTTAAAGCCATTAAAGAGTCTGGGATAAAAATTTCAGATTACGTTTTTCTATGAACCCTTTAACATTATAAATAAAATATTTTATCAAAAATCATTCTGTTGTTATTCTATCAGTAATCATTCTATTATTTACTAGATGTATAATTAGAGACGAATTTTCTTTATCATGTGAATTGAACAGCGATGCCTTGACCTTAGTTCATTATAATGAATTAAGAGAGTATATTTTGCATGTTCCAAGTACTTATGACGCATTAAATCCAGCTGCAATAGTTTTCAACTTTCATGGCTTTGGAAGTAATGCCGATGATTATATAAATGATGCAGACATGAGAAGCTCGTCGGATAAAAATGGATATATCTTGGTATATCCTATGTGGACATAGGTGGTTAATTATTTCATACTTTAGCCACTAGTTGAAAAATGACAGAACTTGAACAATATATAAAATGTTACTTTGGAGTTGTTAATCCTGATGACATTAAAACAATAGTTTCTTTGTTCGAATTGAAAACTATTAAGAAAGGCGACTTTTTATTAAAATCAGGTAGACATTGTAATAATTTAAGCTTTGTTCAAGCTTACTTACGAAAGTCCCTGCGGACTTTCTATCTGTGATTTATTTGCTAAATTAGATGCTTAAAAACGCCACTAATCATACACAAAACCGATATCAGAATCTAATTAATCCACATAATAACATACACACCTATTTTTTTCATTTTAATTAGTATCGAATTATTAAATTTTCTTTACAATCGTTGATGGGGCTATATCCAAAAGGTATAACCCCATTTTTGTATATTATTAAGCATGACATATTGTCTTATATTTGTTATCTTTGTATGTAATTTGATTTTGAAGAAAAAAAAATAATGAGGGTAACTAATTTTTAGTTTAAAATTACCCTCAAAGTTAGGTTTAAGATAAAAATGATAAAAGATAAAAAAATAGTAAACACCCATAAGAATCCACATTCCCATAATGGAACTGTGGTAGATTTACCCTCACATTTACCCTCATCAAAACAAGGTAGTAAAGGTCTTCAATTATTTGATAATCAACATAATAACAAAAATAAAGGTCACAGAAAGAGTGTGTACATAGAAAGTTATGGATGTCAGATGAATTTTGCAGATAGCGAAGTTGTCGCATCTATTTTAAGCGATGAAGGCTACACAGTCACTGAGAACATAGATCATGCTTCTTTGGTTTTGGTTAATACTTGCTCAATTAGAGAAAGAGCAGAACAAACAGTTCGTAAACGCTTAGAATATTTCAATTCTATTAAAAAAAGCAAGTATTCAATGACAGTAGGTGTCTTGGGATGTATGGCGGAAAGATTAAAACATAAATTTCTTGAAGAAGAAAAAATCGTAGATCTTGTTGTAGGACCCGATGCATATAAAGATATTCCAAACTTATTGAGAAAAGTTGAAAACAAGCGTGAAGCTGTTAATGTTAATCTTTCTAAAAAAGAGACTTATGGAGATATTGTTCCTGTTCGCATTAATTCAAACGGGGTATCAGCATTTGTTTCTATAACCCGAGGCTGTGATAATATGTGTACATTTTGTGTAGTACCTTTCACAAGAGGAAGAGAACGCAGTCGGGATCCTAAGAGTATTTTAAAGGAAGTTAATGATCTTGAAGCCAAAGGATATAAAGAAATTACTTTATTGGGTCAGAATGTTGATAGTTATCTTTGGTATGGCGGTGGATTAAAAAAAGATTTTGATAGTGCAGCTCCGTTACAACAAAAAACAGCCTTACGATTTGAAAATCTTTTAAAATTAGTTGCTGAAGAACAGCCCAAAATGCGTGTTCGATTTTCAACCTCAAATCCACAAGACATGTCTTTGAATGTTCTTAAGGTCATGAAGAAATATAACAATATTTGTAAACATATTCACTTACCTGTTCAATCAGGAAGTAATGCTGTTTTAAAAAAAATGAATCGTCAACATTCACGCGAAGAATACTTTCAATTGATTGATTCGATTAAAAAATTAATTCCTGAATGTGGAATTTCATATGATATGATTGCTGGATTCCCAACTGAAACAGATCAGGATCACAAAGACACATTAGACTTGATGGACTATGTTAAATATGATTTTGGATTTATGTTTACCTATTCAGAGCGTCCAGGAACTTTAGCTGCGCGTAAAATAAAAGACAATGTTCCCGAAGCTATAAAAAAAATTCGCTTATCTGAAATTATAGATAAACAACGAGAACATAGTGTTTATCGTACAAAACAATTTTTAGGAAAAATTGTTTGTGTATTAATAGAAAAAAAATCTAAAAAATCAGATAAATTTTGGAGTGGAAGAACTACTCGAAATACCGTAGTTGTTTTTCCAAAAGAAAATTATAGTATAGGTGATTTTATAGATGTCAAAATAACAGATTGTACCTCTGCTACTTTAATTGGACAAGCTGAGAAATATTCAAAAGGAGTTTAGATATGGATTCATTACAAGGAATAAAACAACGCTTTGGAATTATTGGAAATAATTCTGGTCTTAATCGTGCTCTGGAAAAAGTGCTTAGGGTTTCAGGAACAGATATTTCTGTTTTAGTAATTGGTGAAAGTGGAGTAGGAAAAGAAAGTATTCCTAAGATTATTCATCAAAATTCACATAGAAAACACTCAAAATACATTGCTGTAAATTGTGGAGCTATTCCTGAAGGAACAATAGATAGTGAGCTTTTTGGGCATGAGAAAGGTGCCTTTACAGGTGCCTCCCAAAACCGCTCAGGATATTTTGAAGTAGCAGATGGAGGAACAATTTTTTTAGATGAAGTTGGAGAACTTCCTTTGCCAACCCAAGTACGTTTATTACGTGTTTTAGAAACTGGAGAATTTATCAAAGTTGGCTCTTCAAAAGTTCAAAAAACCAATGCAAGGATAGTAGCTGCAACTAATTTAGACATTATTGAGGCCATTGAAAAAGGAAAATTTAGAGAAGACTTGTATTACAGATTAAGTACAGTAGAAATAACACTCCCCCCTTTAAGAGACAGAAAAGAGGATATAGTACTTTTGTTTAGAAAGTTTGCTTCAGATTTTGCTCAGAAATATCATATGCCTACCGTTCAATTAGATGAGCATTCTCAAGCCCTTTTATCAGAGTACCGGTGGAATGGTAACATACGTCAACTTAGAAATGTAGCTGAACAATTATCCGTTTTGGAAACAGAAAGAAATATCAATCCTGCTATCTTACGAACCTATCTTCCAAATAAAGGTTCTCGACTTCCTGCCCTAGTTGATAAAAAGGAAAGAGAGAGTGATTTTTCATCAGAACGAGAAATTCTCTATAAAGTGCTTTTTGATATGAAAAATGATCTAAATGATCTGAAAAAATTAACATTAGATCTTATGAAAAACGGGAGCTCTGAAAGTGTTCAGGAGAAAAACCAAGGGCTTATTGATAAAATTTATGGTGATGAATCAGATGAAAAGGAAATGAATCAGACTTCTATGGAATCTATTCCTTCATATTCTTCTGAAACTAAGAAAAACTCTGAAGTTGAACCTTTAGATAAGTATTCTTTTGTTGAAACGATTGAAGAAGAAGAACCACTTTCTCTTCATCAGAAAGAACTAGAAATGATATCACAAGCACTCATAAGAAGTAAAGGAAAACGTAAATTAGCTGCTAGAGAACTAGGAATTTCGGAAAGAACACTTTACAGAAAAATTAAACAATATGACCTCCATGATATTGAATCAGACTAAATTATTAAGCCTTATAATTTTGAGTTTGAGTTTGAGTTTTAAGTCTTGTAAGTTCTACTCTTTTACAGGAGCGTCAATTCCTGCAGGAGTGAATACCTTTCAAGTTAATTTTTTTGAAAATCAAGCTGGCAACAGATCGGGATCAACAGTAGAGCCTGGTTTAGATAATGATTTTACCAATGCATTACAAGACCTCATTATGAATCAAACTAATCTGGATCTAGTCACTAATGACGGACAATTAATCTATGAGGGAGAAATAACCGAGTACAGTGTTACCCCAATGTCTGCTACTGCAAAAATTACAGCTGCGCAAAATCGTCTTAAAATGACAGTTAATTTTAGATTTATTAATACCAAAAAGGAGGAAGATGATTATAGCAAGAATTATTCTTTTTTCTATGATTTTCCTGCACAATTACAAGTATATGATATCAAAGATGCTGCACACGAAGAAATTTTTAATAGAATTACTCAAGATATCTTTAATGACACTCTAGCAAAATGGTGATCCAAGACGCAACTTCTCTTTTTCAGCTAATCAACTCCTTTGATCCGAACAACTTGGCTCACTTAAATGCTATAAAAAAATTACTCCAAAAATATCCTAATTTTCACTTAGCAAGGGTCTATCAACTTAAAGCTATACAACAACTGAAAACTAGTAATTTTAATCAGGCACTTTCCCGTACTGCAATATCTACTTTCGATAGAGAATTACTTTATGAATTTATTGAACAGAGAAATCAAAAAGTAGTTTCTAAAGAACAAATACCTCATACTGATAATAATATTAAAGATTCTTCTCTAGTTGAAAAAAAAGCAGATATCATAAAAAAGTTAAGTTTTTCTGAATGGGCATATCACATAAAAAACATTAAGCCATCTAACAAAAAAGATATTAAATTAAATGAAAAATTTGCTCTTATTGATCTTTTTTTAACCAAAAACAATAAGATGATTCCTGATAAAAATGCAGAAAACAAAATTGATTTAAGTGAAAAAAGCTGGGTATCTTCAGATGAGCTAATGACAGAAACACTTGCTAAAGTATTCATAAAGCAAAAAAAATATGACAAAGCCTTACAAGCATATCAAATATTAGGCTTGAAATATCCAGAAAAAAATAGTTTCTTTGCAGACCAATTAAAAATGATAAAAAGATTCCAAAAACTGAAAGACTAATAACATGAGCACATTTTCAATATTTATAGCCCTTATAATAATAGTATGCTTCCTTTTGGTTTTGGTAGTTATGGTTCAAAACCCTAAAGGCGGAGGATTATCCTCTTCTTTTGGTGGAGGAACCCAACAAGTAGGAGGTGTCCAAAAAACTTCAGATTTTTTAGATAGAAGTACATGGATATTAGCTTCTTTATTGTTGATTTTAATTTTAATTTCAAATGCAACTCTGTCTTCAAGTGAAAATGTTACTGATTCCAAGCTTCTCCAAGACGGTACAAATCAGTTCATTCCAGAAACTATTCCTGAAATCCCTGAGACTATTCCTGAAATCCCTGAGACTATCCCTGAAATCAATAATTAGATTTCATCTTCATGAAATTAAAAACTGACAGGCTGACATTTTAAATCACAGATTGTCAGTAATATTTGGCTTGGCATGATTTCTGAGAAATAAGTAAGTTCCAAATAAAAATGATAATCATGAGTAAAATAAGTATTAGACCCTTAGCAGACCGAGTTCTTTTAGAGCCTGCTGCTGCCGAAACAAAAACCTCTTCTGGAATTATTATTCCAGACTCTGCAAAAGAAAAACCACAAAAAGGAACTGTAGTAGCTGTAGGTATTGGTACCAAAGATAATCCTATAACTGTAAGTGTTGGGGATCAAGTCCTTTATGGAAAATATGCAGGTACTGAATTACAACATGAAGGAAAGGATTTTCTAATCATGAAGGAAAGCGACATTTTCGCAATCGTTTAATTCAATTTAATAAAAAAAAAATGGCAAAAAAAATAGTATTTGATATTGAAGCAAGAGATGGCATTAAACGAGGTGTTGATGCGCTTGCCAATGCAGTAAAAGTAACATTAGGTCCAAAAGGTAGGAATGTAATTATAGGAAAATCATTTGGCGCTCCTCAAGTAACTAAAGATGGGGTAACAGTTGCTAAAGAAATTGAATTAGAGGATCCTCTAGAAAATATGGGGGCTCAAATGGTGAAAGAAGTTGCTTCTAAAACCAATGATCTTGCTGGTGATGGAACTACAACTGCTACGATTTTAGCACAATCCATTGTTACTGAAGGATTAAAAAATGTTGCTGCCGGTGCAAACCCTTTAGATCTTAAAAGAGGTATCGACAAGGCAGTTCAAGCTATCGTTGATTCCCTAGGAGAACAAACAGCAGCTGTTGGAGACTCTTCAGAAAAAATAAATCAAGTAGCCAGTATTTCTGCAAATAATGATCTTACTATCGGAGCTTTAATTACTGAAGCTTTTGAAAAAGTAGGCAAAGAAGGTGTAATTACAGTTGAGGAAGCTAAAGGAACAGATACTTATGTGGATGTTGTTGAAGGGATGCAATTTGATCGCGGATACCTCTCTCCTTATTTTGTAACTGACTCTGAAAAGATGGAAGCTGACTTAGAATCTCCATATATTTTATTATATGATAAAAAGATTTCTACTATGAAGGATATTCTTCCGATTCTTGAGCCTGTTTCACAAACTGGAAAACCTCTTTTGATAATAGCAGAAGATGTAGATGGTGAAGCTTTAGCTACTTTAGTAGTTAATAAATTACGTGGAGCACTCAAAATAGCAGCTGTAAAAGCTCCAGGTTTTGGAGATCGAAGAAAAGCTATGTTAGAGGATATTGCAATTTTGACTGGGGGAACAGTTATTTCAGAAGAACGTGGATTTACTTTAGAAAATACAACTATCGAAATGCTAGGTACTGCTGAAAAAGTAACTATTGACAAGGACAACACTACCGTAGTAAATGGTAATGGTGCAGGAGAAGAAATTCAATCTCGCGTAGGCCAAATCAAATCTCAAATAGAATCTACTACTTCTGATTATGATAAAGAAAAACTTCAAGAACGTCTTGCAAAACTATCTGGTGGAGTTGCCGTACTTTATGTAGGTGCACCTTCAGAAGTTGAGATGAAAGAGAAAAAAGATCGAGTAGACGATGCGTTGCATGCTACAAGAGCTGCCGTTGAAGAAGGTATTGTCGCTGGTGGAGGGGTTGCACTACTAAATGCAAAAAAAGTACTTGAAACACTCCAATCAGAGAATGCTGATGAAGCTACGGGAATTCAAATCATCAACAAAGCAGTCGAAGCCCCTCTTAGAATTATAGTAGAAAATTCTGGTGGTGAAGGCTCAGTTGTCGTTTCTAAAGTTACTGAAGGTAAACACAACTTTGGTTATAATGCAAAAGAAGGGACTTATGTTGATATGCTAAAAGAAGGAATCATTGATCCTAAAAAAGTAACTCGAGTTGCTCTTGAAAATGCTGCATCAGTTGCAGGAATGATATTAACAACAGAATGTGCTTTGGTTGACATTAAAGAAGATTCTCCTAGTGGTCCTCCTCCAATGGGTGGTGGTATGCCAGGAATGATGTAAAAATAATTTTTTAACCAATAAAAAACCCGCCAATAGGCGGGTTTTTTATTGGTTGTTTTTTTCAATGATTAGCTACAGTTCGATACAAACAGCACATAGGTAAATCGCTATAAATAGAATCACTTGCTTTTATTAAAGGTGTGTCATGACCTACTCTAGCTATTGCTTTTTGAACAGTTTCAATCTGTACTTTTTCAGAATTATAAATAATAGAAATTAAATGACTGGGGATATCCCAGTTAGCTGATTTCACTCCTTTAGTATTTAATGCTGATTTTTCAATTCGTGCTTTACACATCTCGCAATTTCCACTTACTTCGAAGATAGTTTTTGTGTTTTTTTTAGATTTTTCTTGAGCCAAACCAATCATTGGTAAAGTCAAAAAATAAAAAAATAGTATTTTTTTCATCATTTTTTTTTTAAAGTTAATTATAAATTCCATCTTAAACCAGCATAAAGCATCCTTCCAAAAACAGGTGCATATACTTGTGCCGTATCAAAATCAATACCAAAAGGATCTTCTGCACCAATTATAGGATTAATCTGGGAGTAATTACCCAAATTTTCAACTCCTCCATAAATTTCAAATTTATCAGTAATCGCCTTTGTTAACTGACTATTCCATAGACCATATGCTTCAGAAAAAGAACCATTCCCATCACGAGAAGTATTTACTAAACGTTGTTTTCCTAAAGCATGATATGTTAAATCCCATCGCCATTGCCCACCTTTTTCATTCCGTATAGTCTCCCATGCTATATTTCCAAAAAAGAGATTTTGAGCTTGTAATGGCCGTTGTAAAAATCCTGATTTATAAGTAGTTTTAACATCATAATTTTTATAAGCAAAACGAAGACTTAGTGATTTTATGGGTTCATAATCTATGGCTAATTGAAGACTATTGGCTCGACTTTTTCCGTCTAAATTATAAAATGAAATTTGTCCTCGTTGTTCCCAATCTACGACAACTTGATCTGTAAATCGGGTTATATAATAATCTGCTGTTATGTCGCCGTTACCTCCCCACAAAGAAAATATTTGTCGAACACTAAATCCGTAATTCCATGCTTTTTCTGGATTCAACCCATAAATAGATCCACCATTTTGTTCAATAGAAATAACTCGATTAGTTCCGAAAAGTGTTTGATTTTCAGCAAAAATATTAGCTGCTTTTCGGCCATTCCCAATAGAGGCCCTTAAAATAGTATTCTCTTTAGGTAAATAACGTAAGTGTATTCTTGGAGTCAAAAAAGTTCCCAATCGATTGTGACTGTCTAATCTTAGTCCTCCAACAAATGTGAAATTTTCTAAATTATCGTAGCTGTATTCAAAAAAAGTTCCCACAGATCGATCGCTTCGATTAAAATAAAAGCTGTCCACTGTTTCCAAATATTTATCATGTGAAAAATTCACCCCAACTTTAAATTTATTTTTAGTGTTTCCAATTATGGAATTGAATAATAAATTAGCATAAAAGCTCTCTTGATCAATTTCATATTTTCTAAAACCATAGTAAGCATTTTGTTTGTGATTGCTATACGCTGATTGAAATCCAAAACTTTGATAAGGTAATTCTGGAAAAACATAACCTATTTTTAAAGAGCCATCTAAACGATCTGTATTAATTTCACTTCCCCAAACACTATTTAGATTCTTATCGGTTTTCGGATTAAAACCCAAAGCTCCCAACTGTTTATCGTCTTGCATCCAGCGAATACTTCCAAAGCTAACCCATCCTTTTTCAGCATTAGTATATTGCCATCTATTTAAAAGGTTGTATTGTTTAGCTATAGGAACATCCAAAAAGAGATCGTTATTTTGATCTTTTTCTTGTGTACGTTGATTACTATGAATAAATAAACCGGAACTCCACTTATCATTTAATTTGAAATTACCATGTGCATTAAATTCTTGTCGACCGTTAGCAGAGGTAAACAAATTCATAAACAAAGGTACATCCGAAAAAGGTTTTTTTATTTCTGTATTAATTTGTCCTGCAATACTTTCATATCCATTTACAACACTTCCCATTCCCTTTGTAATTTGAATACTTTCAATCCAAGTCCCTGGAGTAAAAGTGAGTCCATAGGCCTGTGAAGCACCGCGAACCATTGGAATATTTTCTTCAGTGATTAAAAGATAAGGACTAGTTAAGCCAAGCATTTTAATTTGTTTAGTTCCAGTCAGTGCATCTGAAAAATTAACATCAATAGAAGGATTTGTTTCAAAACTTTCTGACAGATTACAGCATGCGGCTTTTAACAATTCTGCGCTATTTATATTGTAAATGTTTTGAGCCTCCAAATAAGATTTTTGAATTGCTTTTCTTTTTTGAGTAATTATAATTTCATCCAATGCTTCAAAAGAATTGGCAGTAAGATAATGTACTAAATTTATGTTTTTTGTAACAATTAGTGTGTCTGTCTGATGTCCAATGTAGCTAAAGATTAATTTTTTACCTAAACCCAAAAAAGGCAATTCAAATTTTCCTTCTTGATCTGAAACTGTTCCTGTTTGAGTATTAATCCAATAAATACTTGCTCCTTCAAGTAAGGTTTTTTTATTTTGGTCTATTGAAAAAAGTGTTCCTTCAAGAGTTCCTTGGGCATTTGAAAATAGGCAGTATAAGCCTAATAATATAGAAATATTTTTTTTCATTATTAATTTTTTTAAGTTAGCACTTGGTTAAATAATTAAAAAACCAGACACTAGCCATAAAAAACGAAACAGTTATTAAGCAATAAAATATTGTTTTTATTTGGAGGAGGGGGGTTCCAATTTACAGACTCTGATGGGTTAGGTACATCCATCAAATACCTTTTTGAAGTGATTAGGAGAGTCCCATCATTATGAACTTTGTAAGAATTTACAAAGTTAACTTCTATTTTTTGTGGCTCCTGATTTTGAAAGAGCAGAATGGTGTCTTTACAGCATGGAGTTTTAGCAATAGATGTTTTGAGAGGAATTTCTTTTTTCTTAACCATTTTCATTCCACAATCAGATGGATTGTGAGCCATTGAAATGAAAGCTATCTTATGTTCACAATAATGAACATTTAAGGCAAAGCCAGTCCTAGTTCCTAGGATCAACAATGCTAAAAAAAGACTTGTTAAATTCTTCATTTTCAATGTGTAAAGATAGATTATTATATTATATATCCAACCAAGAGGATACAAGCCATCGATATCATAATTCCATTTTCAATAAGTGTTGCTTCAGTCATCGGAAGCTTAAGTGCCGTACCCAAACATGCGCATTCAATTATAGATTTTTTAAGAATTGCTTGTAGAACTCCAAAAGTCGTAATTGATAGAATTGAAAGAGTTATTATCAAAACAATAGGTAATTTCCATTCTAGCAAAAAAGCAATTCCTAAAGCTGTTTCAATAAATGGATATATTTTAGCATAAGTCATACTTCGTTTTGCTAAAGGATCATAAAGGGAAAAAGATCTTGGAAACCCACTATAATCGAGATATTTAAAAAAACTAAACGTCACAAAAAACAATCCCATAAAAAAATGCATGCTCTCTTGAACAGAAGCATCCATGATGCTTCTCAAAAAAAGAGTTCCTGAAATGATATAAACAAAAATCAAGAACAGAGGAAATAATGATTTCCATTTATTTTGAAATTTGGAATTAGCCAAAGAAGATTTAATTGGAGCTTTTCTTAAAGTGTATTTGGCCCCTAAAACTTGTCTAATTTCGTTAACTTCAATCTCTGTTTCCGATTGAACCAGAGCTTCTTCTTTGTCTAAAAAAACAGACACAGAATTTACTTTTTTAAGAGAATTTATTTTTTCATGAACGCTCTTGCGACAATTTTCACAGGTCATTCCTAAAATATAATAACGTTGTTGCATGTTAGGTTAAATGATTTCTTTTGATGCTTAAAAAATATTTTACACTTAAAACTATTGTTAAACAACAAATTATATTGTAAAAGTAATCCTTATTATAATATTTAATTGACATAATATGTACTTTTACAGTATATGCTCAAAGAACGTTTTTCAATAGTATTAGATGAAATAACTCAAGACCTTCTGACTTCAAAAAAATCAGCAGAAGAAGGCCTAATTCATATATGTGAATTATTGAAAAAATATTTTGACCATTATGACTGGGTTGGTTTTTATTTTGCTCAATTTGAAACCAAAACCCTTCATTTAAAAGCCTTTGCGGGAATACCTACGGATCATATCATAATTCCTTTCGGTAAAGGAATATGTGGACAAGTAGCCATTTCAAATGAAAATTTTATCGTTTCAGATGTTAAATCTCAAAATAATTATATTTCATGTAGTATTGATGTTCGTTCTGAAATTGTAATACCACTTTTTTTCGAAGGCAAGAACATAGGTCAAATTGATGTTGACTCAAATCAAATAGACTCTTTTACTGAAAAAGATGTACAACTTTTAAAAAAAATCTGTTCACTGGTTTCCGAAAACTACGGATCTTCTCTCTTATACTTATAAATTACTATGAATTCAAAAAAAATTGCCTCCGCCCTTATTTCTGTTTTTGATAAGACCGAATTAGAGCCACTCATAGAAGCGCTTGCTGCTCATGGGGTCAAATTATATTCTACGGGAGGTACTGAAGCTTTTATTCGAGGGTTAGGATATGAAGTTAATGCAGTTGAAAATTTAACTGGCTACCCATCAATATTAGGTGGAAGAGTAAAAACACTTCATCCCAAGGTATTCGGTGGAATTTTAAATCGTTCTTCTGTTGAATCTGATAAAAGTGAATTAAACCGATATGAAATACCTTCTTTAGATCTTGTAATAGTCGATTTATATCCTTTTGAGAAAACTGTAGCAGGAAATGCTACTGAAATTGAAATCATTGAAAAAATTGATATTGGAGGAATTGCTTTAATTCGAGCTGCAGCTAAAAATTTTAATGATGTTTTCTGTATTTCAAATAAAGACGACTACCAATCTTTTATACAAATATATAACGAAGCAAAAGGAGCTCCCTCATTAGAAAAACGTAAAGATTTTGCCGTAAAAGCATTTCACACATCTTCTCATTATGATAGTACAATTTTTAACCATTTCAATAAAAAAGAAGCTGTGCTAAAACTCAGTGTTGGAGAGCCTAAACTATTAAGGTACGGCGAAAATCCACATCAGGAAGGACGCTTTTATGGAGCATTAGATGAGTTTCTTGAGCATATTCATGGAAAAGCAATTTCCTATAATAACTTGCTAGATATTGATGCTGCAGTAAATTTAATGTTAGAGTTTTACGATGGAAAACCCACTTTTGGAATTTTAAAGCACAATAACGCTTGTGGATTTGCGATTCGAGATACACTTTTAATGGCTTATAAAGATGCACTTGCTGGAGATCCAATTTCAGCATTTGGTGGGGTTTTAATTTGTAATAAGAAAATTGATATTAATACTGCACATGAAATTCATTCGCTTTTCTGCGAAGTGGTAATTGCTCCAGCATATGATTCTGAGGCATTAACTCTACTTAAATTAAAGAAAAAGAGAATAATATTAATTCAAAAAGATGCCAAACTGCCAAATCAAACTTTAAGAACATGTTTAAATGGTGTTTTAGTTCAAGATAAAGATTCCAAAACAGATCAGATTGAAGACTTAAGGACAGCAACAAAATTAAACCCTACAGAAAGCCAAACTGAAGATTTATTATTTGCCTCTAAGATTTGTAAACATACTAAATCAAACACCATAGTCTTAGCTAGAAACAGACAACTTATAGCCTCAGGCACTGGTCAAACTTCTCGTATAGATGCATTAAATCAAGCAATCAACAAAGCCAAAAATTTTGGGTTTGACCTTTCTGATTCTGTAATGGCAAGTGATGCTTTTTTCCCTTTTCCTGATTGTGTAGAGATTGCAGATCAAGCTGGAGTTAAAGCAATTATTCAACCTGGTGGATCTATTAAAGATAACTTGTCAATAGATTACTGTAATACTCACAAAATAGCAATGGTTTTATCAGGAGTACGTCATTTCAAACATTAATTCATAATTTTACCTTACAAACAAAAAAAATGGGATTTTTTACAGAAGAAATAGCGATCGATTTAGGAACAGCAAACACCTTGATAATTCATAATGATAAAGTTGTGGTTAATAGCCCTTCAATAGTTGCTATTGACAGAAGAACTGATAAAGTAATTGCAATAGGACAAGAGGCGAGTATGATGCAAGGAAAAACGCATGAAAATATTAAGACTGTTCGTCCATTGAAAGATGGAGTAATTGCAGACTTTAATGCTTCAGAACAAATGATTAATTACCTGATAAAAAGTATTCCTGGTTTAAATAGACGTTTTTTTTCTCCTGCATTACGCATAGTAATATGTATCCCGTCTGGTATTACAGAAGTTGAAATGAGAGCAGTAAAAGAATCTGCTGAACGTGTAAACGGTAAGGAAGTTTATCTGATTCACGAACCTATGGCTGCTGCAATTGGAATTGGAATCGATATTATGCAGCCAAAAGGAAATATGATTGTAGATATTGGAGGAGGAACTACTGAAATCGCCATTATTGCACTTTCAGGAATTGTATGTGATAAGTCCATTAAAATTGCAGGTGATGTTTTTACCAGCGATATAATAAATTACATGCGAAATAAACACAACCTCTATATTGGTGAACGTACTGCTGAAAAAATAAAAGTTCTTGTTGGAAGTGTCATGGAGGAATTAGAAAATCCTCCAGATGAAATGTCTGTTCAGGGAAGAGATTTATTGTCTGGAAAACCTAAGCAAGTAATAATAAATCATAGTGAAATTGCTCTAGCTTTAGATAAATCTGTTATTCGAATAGAAGATGCTATTATGGAAGCTTTATCGCAAACTCCTCCTGAATTAGCTGCCGATATATATAATACAGGTATTTATCTTGCGGGCGGAGGTGCTCTTTTAAGAGGGTTAGACAAAAGACTTTCTCAAAAAACAGATCTTCCTATTTATGTGGCCGAGGACCCATTACAAGCAGTTGTTCGGGGAACGGGGATTGCACTAAAAAATATTGAGCGATTTAAAGCCATATTGATTAAATAAATTAGTATGCAGCTAGTTATTAATGCACTTCTACGGTTTAGAAATTCTATTCTATATTTAATTCTATTAGGAATTTCACTTTTATTTTTAAGTAACAAAAGTGATTTTCATCAATATAAACTTGAAAAATACAGTTTATATTTATCTGGAGGAATTTATAATTTTTTTAGTGATATTAGTGATTATTTTGATCTTAAAAAAGTTAATTTAAGGCTCAGCAAAGAAAATTCAACTTTGAAATTTTTAGAACTTAAATCTCAGGCTTTACCATTATATAGAGATAAAATCATAGAAGCAGGAAGATTCCCTTTTCAATTAAAATCTGTCAAGATAATTAAGAATAGTTTTCAAAACCAAAGAAATTATCTAATTCTAGACCAAGGAAGCAAAAATGGAATCCGACCAGAGATGGCAGTTATTTCTTCTCAGGGAATTTTAGGTATTGTAAAATCTGTTTCTAAGCACTATTCAAGTATTATTTCTATTTTACATTTAGACTTAAAAATTAATGTGAGATTGAAAAATAAATCTGCCTTTGGATCACTTGTATGGAAAGGAAATGATCCAAAAAAATTTAGTTTAGAAGATATTATTTTGAGTTCAGATATTAAGGTTGGTGATACACTTATTACTGGAGGAATGTCTTCCTACTTTCCTTTAGGTATACCTGTTGGTCAAATTTCAAAAGTTGAAACTTCATCTGAAAACGGTTATTTCAAAATATCAGTTGAATTGTTTAAAGACCCTTCTCAAGTGAATTATGCATATGTCTTAGAGAATATAGACATTGAAGAACTTAAGAAATTAAAATTAGGTATTTCTCGATGAACTCATATATTTTAAAAACAGTTGTTTTTTTCTTTAGCCTTTTGGTTTTACAGGTTTTTGTTTTTAATCATATAAATTTTTTAGGAGGAATAAATCCAATGTTATATCTACTGTTTTTAATTAATTATCGCTTTGATCAAGATCAAACTTTTTTTATACTATTGGGTTTTTTGCTAGGATTCTCAATCGACTTACTGTCACAAACTGGAGGAGCGCATACTATAGCAGCATTATCAATTAGTTTTTTAAGACCTTTAATTATAAGGTATTCTTTTGGAGTAATTGCTGAAACACCAAAAAGCTTTCAAAGCAGCCCAAAAACATTAAATCGACTAATATTTCTATTTTTTACAATAAGTATTCACCATTTAATTTATTTTATTTTTGTCTACTTCAGTTTGGATGCTCTATATCTTATTTTAAAGAATACTTTTCTGTCCTCTATATTTTCTCTAATTTTAGTACTATTAACAAATAGTTTATATCGAACTAAGCAATGATTAAAAAGATAATCTTATTGATTTTTACATTAGGATGTTCTCTTTTATTTATCTTTCAATTAATAAATCTGCAATTATTTAGTCCCGACTATATAGAGATTTCTAATAATAATGCAATAGAAAAAAGACCCATTTATCCAAATAGGGGAATGATATTTGATAGAAACGGTCTATTAATCGTAACCAACCAACCTGTTTACGACTTAATGGTTATACCTGAAAATCTCGTCTCTTTTGACACGATAGAGTTGACTTCTTATTTAAATATTTCTAAAAAAGATCTAAAGAAACAATTAAAAAAAGCAAAACGTTTTTCACATAAATTACCCTCTGTGGTAATTCGACAAATATCTAAGGAAGAACGCGCATCATTTCAAGAAAAGATGTGGAAGTATCCTAGTTTTTACTTTCAAAAAAAATCAGTTAGAGACTATTTGATTCCCACTGCTTCAAACCTTTTAGGCTACACCAGTGAAGTTAATGAAAGTGAACTAAAAAATAAAACTGATTATGATATAGGTGAGATGATTGGTCGACAGGGAATTGAAAAGGCTTACGAGGAAAAATTACGAGGAAAAAAAGGATTTTCTTTTTTTCAAAAAGATCGTTTTAATCGGATAATTGGTCCTTATGAAGATAATATCTTTGATAAAAATCCTGTAATCTCTGATAATTTAAATCTAACTATAGACGTGCTTTTACAACAATATGGAGAGTCATTATTTGTGAACAAAAGAGGAGGTATTGTTGCAATAGAACCCAGTTCTGGAGAAGTTCTTGCACTAGTCTCTGCTCCTAGTTATAATCCGAACTTACTTATAGGAAGAGAACGTTCAAATAATTTTAAAATACTAGTTAGTGACACTGTTGCAAAACCTCTTTTTGATCGCGGTCTTCAGGCGGAATATTCTCCTGGCTCACCTTTTAAAATACTCAACGCACTTATTGGTCTTCAAGAAAAAGTAATTACTCCTGAGACTATTTTTACTTGTGATAAAGGATTCTCATATGCACGAGGTGCTTTCATGAAATGCCATTGTACTGTTGGAACAAAAAATAAACTTATTAGAAGTATTTATAATTCATGTAATAGTTATTTTGGGAAAACATATTCTAGAATTATTGAGAGTGCTTCAACTTCAGCAGAAGGTTTAGATCGATGGAAAACTCATTTAGAAAAATTTGGATTAGGTAATTATCTAGGCTATGATTTACCCATCGGAAAAAAGGGGTTTATCCCTTCAAGTACTTATTATGATAATTGGTATAAAAAAGGAGCTTGGAAATCTAGCACTACAATATCGAATGCAATTGGACAAGGAGAGATCTTGACTACCCCAATTCAAATGGCAAATTTTACCGCAACCATTGCCAATCGGGGATATTTTTTTAAACCACACTTTACTAGACCTAAATCTCAGAAAATAAGAGATTCTCTATATCCTAAAAACTATACTTTAATAGAACCACAACATTTTGAAACTGTCATTGAAGGAATGCATCAAGTCGTTGAGAGGGGAACTGCACGTATTGCCAAAATTAAAGGTATTGCAGTTTCCGGAAAAACTGGGACTGCCGAAAACTTTATTCGTTTAAATAATAAAAAAACACAATTGACAGACCATTCTATTTTTGTGGCTTTTGCGCCAAAAGAAAATCCTCAAATAGCAATTGCTGTCTTTGTAGAAAATGGCTATTGGGGTTCTCGATGGGCTGCTCCAATTGCTAGTTTAATGATTGAAAAATACTTGACCAGAAAGGTTAAAAGATCATGGCTTGAAAAACGAATGTTGGAAGGTAGCTTGATAGACGAGTATGCCAAACCACTTTCCGGAAATTTTTTTAAGATTAATGAATAATAATATTTTTTTAAGATTAGACTGGTTAAGTCTTCTTCTATATATAGCAATGGTTTGCTTCGGTATTATCAATATCTATTCTACTACATACACAGAAGGTATATCTGGTTTTGAAACATTAAGTAATTCTGTTACTAAACAATTTTGGATTTTTGTATTTTGCCTATCAACTTTCCCTTTGCTGCTTTTCACTAAACCTAGTTTTTTCGAAAACTTTTCTTATATTTTTTATGGATTATCTATTCTTAGTTTGATTGGGTTATTCATTTTTGGACATACTATTTCAGGGGCTAATTCGTGGTACTTAATTGGAGGATTTAGTATTCAACCTTCAGAGTTTTCTAAAATTACTACAGCAATGGTCTTGGCGCTAAATTTAAGCTCTTTTCAAAATGACATACGTCAAAAAAAAACCTTTTTTAAAATATTATTTCTCATTGTATTACCAATGTTATTGATAATTTTTCAGCCAGATCCAGGGTCTGCTTTAGTTTTTATAGGTCTATTTTTTGTTTTAATAAGAGAGGGCTTAGATCTAAGATTTCTCTATTTTGGAATTACTTTTTTTATACTCTTTATATTTACATTATTACTTGGATCTTTGGCTGTTTGTTTAATAACTTCTTTTATTGTGTTTCTTGTGTTTTATATTCAAAAAGGGGTTGCTTCAAAAACTAAAAAAACACCTTTTCTAGTTTCACTTGGAATTTGTATTATTTTCTCTTACTCAGTAAATTTTATTTTTAATTCTATTTTTGAGCAAAGACATCGAGATCGTTTTAATATAATATTAGGATTAGATGCTGATAAAAAGGGTATTGGGTATAATATAAATCAATCTAAGATTGCCATCGGATCTGGTGGCTTATCAGGAAAAGGCTTTCTAAATGGAACCCAAACCAAAGGTAATTTTGTCCCCGAACAACACACAGATTATATTTTTAGTACTATTGGTGAAGAATGGGGTTTTATAGGGAGTAGTCTTCTAATTATAGGTTTTACAGTATTAATTTTAAGGATTATATATCGTGCAGAAAAACAAACTTCAGCCTATAGACGAATTTTTTCATATGCATTCGCTAGCATACTTTTTGTCCATTTTTTTATTAATATTGGAATGACATTAGGTTTAGTTCCAACTGTTGGTATTCCTTTACCTTTTATAAGTTATGGAGGTTCTAATTTAATTGCATTTAGCATTATGTTGTTTATTTATCTAAATTTTGATGCTAACCGTTTAAATTAATGTTTGACATTTAAAATTTAGCCTACTTTCTATTAAAATTGCACTTGCAAAGTTTTCAGATGAAATGAGAATTAACGGATCAATTAATAATGGTTAAATAATAATAAATTAGAAAATCCTAATACTTTTCCTGACTAAATAAACAATTCCTCTTTGTTTAACTATACTATTCCACAAACTAAACTTGCCGCTTCTACTCATATTTTTAGTCCGACAGTAACAAAGATCTGCCAAAACTCTTTCGCTCAAACTAATATTATTGCAATAACCATTAATAATGAAATGGAAACAGCAATAAAACCAAATAGAAATAGAAATTAGTGACCAAATAACAAGTCGGCTTGATAAGTCACGGCCATATTTATCTATCCATAATAAAAACTGTTTTGAAGCTAAATAATTTTGTTCAATGTTAACACAAGAGATGTTTTTTATGTAATTAAAAAAATGAACTTTTTTTATAATAATCAGTATCTTTTATATTCTAATCCAGTTTAAATTTTGTGTATAAATTTATTCATTTGAATTTGCTTTGTCTGAAAAAATGAGCCTGTTTCAGGTATTTTTTGAGGAATAATCAATATTTTAGAGGAAAATCCTGGGAGGCGGAGATGGATAAATAAATGAAAAGGTGTATTTGGTTTCCGTTTTCTATTTTATATGGTGACACAGGATAGGCCAGGAAAGCCATTATAATAATTAGTAAAATATAAAGATTGCTAACAATTGATAAAGAGTGATTAAAAAAAATTAGGGCATACTTATACTCTAAGTTTTTTTAATTTTTTTTAGCTTGAGCCACAGAATTATTTTCGCTAATTTGAATAGAGAGGTCTTTTAATATTTCAACCGCCTCAGAGATATACATATCCGTCTTTAGAGATTTTTGCCAGCGTTTTCTTTTTTCTTTCAAATCTTCATTAAGTTCATCAGAAATACCAGCTTCAGGAAGCCATTGAAATTCAAAATCAGATTTGAATTCAGAAAGTTTTTTAAACCGTTCTCCATATATTTTATTAGCATCCCGCTCTGCTTTATAGGAATTGTAATCCAACGAATAGCTGAAATCATTTTGTCTCTTTTTTACCCATTCGGCTTGTTCATATATCAACTTGATAAAGTGACTTTCTTCTAAACGGATTTTACTTTTTTCTAATGCGTAATCATAATTGGCCATTCCACTAGGAGTATAGCTTGCAGGAGTAATTCGATCCCATGATAATGGATTGTTTTGGTCTTTTTCACCCATGTCGATAGAACTATAACGATCCGGAAAAATAATATCACTTTTAACACCTTCTAATTGAGTTGAGCCACCATTGACTCGATAAAATTTATCTGTTGTTACTTTTAACGCTCCCAAATCACCATAGGTACCTCCGGTAACCATTTTATTCAAATCGAATACGTTTTGAACTGTTCCTTTACCAAATGTTTGCTTACTTCCAAGGATTATAGCTCGCTTATAATCTTGTAAAGCAGCTGCAATAATTTCTGAAGCTGAGGCAGAAAATTCATTAACTAAAATCACGAGGGGTCCATCCCAAATAACGCTTGGGTCAACATCTCTTAAAACTTCTTTTTTTCCACCTGTACTTTTTACTTGAACTACAGGTCCTTCTTTAAAAAAATATCCTGTCATATCTACAACAGTTTTTAAAGAGCCACCCCCATTATTTCTTAAGTCAAGAATAATTCCTTTTACATTTTTTTCTTTAAGCTGCTCTATCTCTTTTTTGACATCGGTCGCAGCATTTCGTTGTTGATAGTCTTTAAAATTGACATAAAACTTAGGTAAATTTATTAATCCATAAACATCGCTAGTGTCATTTATTAGAGACGACTTAGCATACGTTTCTTCTAATACAACAATGTCTCTATTAACTACTACTATCTCAATAGTACCGTCTACTCTTTTTATAGTCAGAAACACCTGTGTGCCTTTAGGGCCTTTAATAAGCTTAACAGCATCGTTAATATTCATGCCAGAAATATCAACAGGTTCTTGATCTTTTTGTCCTACTTTAAGTATAACATCTCCTATTTCTAATAATTGATCCCGCCAAACAGGACCTCCAGAAATAACTTCAACAATTTTGATTTGCTGATTTCTTTTTTGTAATCGTGCGCCAATTCCCTCAAACTCACCTGACATAGTAGTATCGAATTTGTCTTTATCGCTTGGAGCTAAATAATAGGTATGGGGATCAAACTGAACTACAATAGAATTAACATAAACTGAAAACCAATCTTTGCGTTTTAAATCATTGTAGCTCTCAAAAAAGACATTCATACTTTCTATTATTTCAACTCGAGCTTTAGCTTCTAAATCAGAATCAGTTTTAACAGTATAAATGGAATCTTTAGAAAGAATTTTTTGTTCATCTTCTTTCATAGATGTAAAATTTTCCAAAGCTCTAAGTTTAAATCGTTTACGCCATAAATTTTTAAGCTCAATCTGGTTATTTAAATAAGGTGCTTTATCAAAATTTAAATTAATTTCTTCTTTTAATGAAAAGTTGAAAGGCTTTGCTAAAAGATCTTTATAAAAACTCTCAACTTGCAGCATCCGTTTAATTAATTTATTGTAAGTCAGCTCAAAAAAATCTAGTTTAGCATCATTAATTTGGTCATCTAAACGAAATTTATAGGCATTAAAAGAGTTAATGTCCGATTGCAAGAAAAACCGATGTTGCCCATCTAAACTTTCCAAATAGCTCATGAAAACATTTTCTGAAAAATCATCATTAATGTCTTTTGGGTCATAATGCCCTCGATCCAAGACATAAGAAATGATTTCTAACAACAACTTATCTTTGTTAGGGTCTTTTTCTTTATGATTAATTCCAAATATTAAGCCGCTCACCAATAAAAAGGCAGAAATCCAAATAAATGATTTCATATAGGGAGATTTTGTTCTTTTTGTCATAGCTCATAAAGATACATGTTTCTAAAAATATTTGTTGTTAAATTTTTTAAATCTATTAGTCTTTTTTAATATTACAAAAGGGCTTTGTTTCCTAATCGGTTAGAAGTCTACTGTATAAAGATTTCTTATTTTAGCTCTGAAATACATAAAATGAAAACAAAACCTCTAATATTAGTAACCAACGATGATGGGATTACAGCACCTGGAATTCGTGCGCTTATTGAAGTTATGAATAATATTGGTGATGTAGTTGTCGTTGCCCCAGATAGCCCCCAATCGGCAATGGGTCATGCGATTACTATCAATTCTACTTTGCATTTACATAAAATAAAAATTACAGACGGACCTCAACAGGAATTTAGTTGCTCAGGAACTCCTGCAGATTGTATCAAATTAGGTTTAAATGAACTTTTAGACCGAAAACCTGACATATGTGTTTCGGGAATTAATCATGGATCTAATTCATCCATTAATGTTATTTATTCTGGAACTATGAGTGCCGCAATAGAAGCAGGAATTGAGGGAATTCCAGCTATTGGATTTTCACTTCTGGATTTTAGCTGGAATGCTGACTTTACCCCCATAAAAAAATTCATTAGACAAATCACCTTAGAGGCTTTAGAAAAAGGTATTCCAAAAGGCGTAGTTTTTAATGTTAACTTTCCTAAGCTGAAGGAAAATGAAATTAAAGGAATTAAAATTTGTCGTCAAGCAAAAGCCAATTGGATTGAAAAATTTGATAAAAGAACTAATCCAATGGGAAGCGAATATTATTGGCTCACAGGAACTTTTGTAAATGAAGATAAAGGAGAAAACACTGACGAATGGGCACTTAATAAAGGCTATATTTCAATCGTTCCAACCCAATTTGATTTAACCGCACATCACGCTATTCAAGAACTTAACAAATGGAATTTATAAAAAACAAATTATTTTATTTTGGTATTATTGCTGGTTTGCTATGGACAAGCTTTGGAGTACTTCTTCTTATCTATTTCCTGTCAGATGCAGCAATAAACGAAAGTATATCCTTTTTACATCAACAAAGAAGACTAGGAGGGGTTGTATCATTAGCTGCCTTAATTAATTTACCTATTTTTTTTATTGCACTTAGAACTAACAAAGTTCCATTTGCTGCTGGTATTGTTGTAATTTCTTTAGTAACAGTTTTACTAATTGCTCTTTTAAAAATAAACGTTTAATATTTAATAGTGAAATATTATCTCATTTCAGGTGAAGCTTCAGGAGATTTACATGGAGCACATCTTATTAAGGCTTTAAAAAAATTGGATGCTCAATGTGAATTTAGAGCATGGGGGGGTGATTTAATGAATGAGGCGGGAGCGAATATAGTAAAACATTATAAAGAATTGGCTTTTATGGGTTTTTGGGAGGTCATTTCTAACTTACCCACTATTTTAATTAACCTAAAGAAATGTAAAAAAGACATAATTCGGTTTCAGCCTGATGTAATTATTTATATCGATTATCCTGGTTTTAATCTTCGTATTGCAAAATGGAGTAAATCTAATGGTTTCTTAAACCATTACTACATAAGTCCTCAAGTCTGGGCATGGAAAGAAAATCGAATTAAAATCATG
>Ga0307998_1000128_pt1 | contig 43231 bp, 40 predicted proteins | sample Davwhametageno37_FD_203147 | JGI IMG/M metagenome (GOLD analysis project Ga0307998, IMG submission 203147) | Marine microbial communities from Davis Island wharf, Antarctic Ocean - #37 | ecosystem: Environmental > Aquatic > Marine > Unclassified | place: Antarctic Ocean: Davis Island wharf... | reverse complement strand
GTCTAACCATACTTGGTTGAGGCTGTCTAGGTTTAGTTGAGCAAAAGAGTTTAAACAAAGTAGAATTGCAAAAAAAGAAAAGAGCTTTTTCATGAGTTTGAGTTTTGAAGGTTCTAAAGTAGAAATTAGTTACGAGGCGCGAGTTTTTTAGTTGTCAGTCTGAGTGATTTCACAGCGGAGCGAAGAAATTGTATCCCCGCCTGACGGACGGGCAGGGAAGACTAGACTACGATTAAAAACGGGTGTCGGTAAACGTTTTGCCCTCCTTCCCTGCCAGTCGGGCAGGCGGGGACAAAACTCTCCTTTTAGTCGAGTCACTCAGGGTGACAAACCTTCAGCCATAATACTCGCACCTGAACTCTCCTTTTAGTCGAGTCATTCTGGATGACAAACCTTAAGCAGACGGATTGTGTGAAATAGCTGTAGAGAAACTAATTACCAATAAGCTCCAAGTTACTTAACATCGAGATTCCGTATAGAAGGTTCAATTCAATTTCATGCTTCAATTGACTCACCTAATCTTACGGAATGACGTGTTGGGTTTTGAAAAACAACCCCTTATGGCGCTATGTACTATCATCCCTACTTCGATAAGCTCAGCAAAGGCAGGAAGGATTATATAGTTTAAACGTTCGTTGTTTCATCCCCTCTAAAGAGAGGGGTGCCGAAGGCCTGCCCGAATTCAGGCGGGCGGGGAGGGTTTTTACCTATCCTACTACCTCAACAAAAACACCTGCTTCGGTTTTTTCAACCTTAGCAACACCATTCTTTGAAAGGCCTTTCATGCCTTTGTCCCAGCCTTTACCGCTAAGCCCGGCTAATTCTTTTAGCTCGGCAATTTCAATACGCTCACGACTTTTAAGAATATCGAAAATTGCTTTTTCGTTGTCGTTCAATTCAATCGCTTTCTCAGGGGCGGTATCAAATTTCTCTGGGCGCATTTGAGGAAAAAACAACACGTCTTGAATACTTGGGCTGTTTGTCAAAAACATACACAATCGGTCAATTCCGATGCCCATTCCTGATGTTGGCGGCATTCCGTATTCTAAGGCTCTCAAGAAATCTTGATCGATAAACATAGCTTCGTCATCACCTTTTTCAGAAAGCTTCATCTGGTCTTCAAAACGCTCACGTTGATCGATAGGATCGTTCAACTCCGTATAAGCATTCGCCAATTCTTTACCGTTTACAAAAAGCTCAAAACGCTCAGTCAACGAATCGTCGTCTCGGTGCTTTTTACACAACGGAGACATCTCAACAGGGTAGTCGGTAATGAAAGTTGGCTGGATGTAGTTATGCTCACATTTTTCACCAAAAATTTCATCAATCAATTTGCCTTTGCCCATGGATTCATCTACTTCTAAACCAAGTGTTAAAGCCACTTCGCGCACTTCGTCCTCAGATTTTCCATTCAAGTCATAACCCGTATGATCTTTAATTGCAGTAAGCATAGGAACACGAGCATATGGAGCCTTGAATTCAACTTCGTTTTCACCGATAGTTGCCTTTGTTGATCCGTTGGCAGCCATACTTGCTGTTTCTAGCATTTCTTCGGTAAAGTCCATCATCCAGTGGTAGTCTTTGTAGGCCACATAGATTTCCATTACCGTAAACTCTGGGTTATGCGTTCGGTCCATTCCTTCGTTTCGGAAGTCTTTGGCAAACTCATAAACACCATCAAAGCCACCAACGATGAGTCTTTTTAAATACAACTCGTTGGCAACACGCAAGTACAATGGAATATCCAATGCATTGTGATGCGTCATAAAAGGTCGAGCCGCAGCACCACCTGGTATTGGTTGTAGAATGGGAGTTTCTACTTCTAAATATCCTTTATCGTTAAAGAACTTTCGCATTGCGTTCATAATGCGATTTCTTTTAATGAACGTTTCTTTTACTCCGTCATTTACTACCAAATCAACATAACGTTGACGGTACCTCATTTCTGGATCAGTAAAGGCATCGTGTACTTTTCCGTCAGCATCGGTCTTAACAATAGGGAGTGGACGTAATGATTTGCTCAGTACTTTAAAATCGGTTACGAATAAAGACGTTTCGCCTACCTGCGTAACAAAGACATATCCTTTTAGACCAACAAAATCACCAATGTCAACCAGCTTTTTGAAAACATCGTTGTACATCGTTTTGTCTTCACCGGCGCATATTTCATCACGAGCAATATAGACTTGCATACGACCAGTCGAGTCTTGTATTTCAGCGAAAGACGCCTTTCCCATGATTCGTTTAGACATCATTCGGCCACCAATACTTACTTCTTGAAAGTTGAGTTTGTCCTTATCGAAATTGGCTAGAATTTCTTGGGTTGTAGCATTAACATCAAATTTTGCGGCTGGGTAAGGATCAATTCCTAACGCACGCATTTTATCCAATGCTTCTCTTCTAACTATTTCCTGTTCAGATAATTGCAAACTCATAATCTATTTCGATTTTCAGGCTGCAAAAATACGAGAATCCTTATGCTTGTTGATGGTTTTAATGTGCAATGTTTATGGATTGTTTAATGGTTGGGGCTATTTGACATTTATGTTTCGAGTTTCTTTAATGCTCAAGCCTTAGAGCTTCTCGATACAACGCTCCTTTGGTCGCGTCACTCGAAGGGACAACTCACTATTCTGGTTTGTCAGTTCGAGTGTTTTTGAGCAGTTTGCGAATCAAAAATGTATCGAGAACAAAAGACAAAAACATAGCTACACTAAGCACTACGAAACCCCTTCCGTTCCGCTTGAGGCGGAACACCTTCCCGAAAGGGAAGGATTATCTAGATTATTAACTAGCGGTGTTTCGTCTCCCCCTCTCAATAGCTATTGGGAGGGTTCTTGTTTCCTTGCACAGAAAAAGCCTCAGCGGCTCGCTGTTACTTGATCTTCAGCAATGTTATCTCAAAAAGGATAGTAGCATTTGGTGGTACAGAATATTTTTCAGGCTCAAATTGATCCTTACTTCCTTTAGCGCCATAGGCCAAATGAGGAGGTAAAATAATAACGGCTTTTTCTCCTAAGTGCATTAATTGCAAGGCTTCGTTCCAACCAGGAATTATTGTTTTGTCTCCAAGAATGTACTTGAATCCACCCTCCGATTCTTCGAATATTTGTCCGTTTTCAAGAAAACCAACATACTTTACTTTTACTTCTTGTCCCACCTTAGGCATTTGAGCTTCGCCTTTTTCGAGGGTTACAATTTGTAATCCGGTGGGAGTTTTTAAAGTGTCTTGTCCAAATGAAAAGCTCCAAATAAATAGAGCAAGTGCAGTGCTAAGTAGTTTCATTATTTTCCTTCTATTGCAGTGAATATTGTTTTGTTAAGCGACTTGAATTCGTAGGCTGCAAGTTTGCTTTTTGTTCTGCAAATTGCAAGTGGTTGAGTTGCCGTATCCCACCTCTTTTTGTTTACTGTAGCTTTGAAATAATCGTTTTTAGCGGTTGTCAATATTTCGCTGTTTTCACAAGAAATAATCACAGACTCCCAAGCGAATCGTTTATCGCTCCACAGAATATTTACATATGCAAAGCCAGCTGTTTTAGCCAAAATATTTTTTTCAATTTCACTAGGTGCAACTAGTTTACAAGGGTATTTGTAAGCTTTTTTTATAGCTGCGATATCCAATTCAGTTGCATTGTTTGGGATAAGTAAAGTGAGGTTTTGAATGCTTTGCGTTTTTTCAACAGGAATCACCGATTTCTTTTGGTTATTCGGTACGGAATTGTTCAAGTAATTTTCGAAATGCTGGCAGATAAAAAGCACTTCGGCTTCGCTGACCACACAGCTTGGGAAAGACACTTTAAAGACAAATTTGCGGTCTATGTTTAGTTCGTTTCGAAGCATAGCATTTTCACCAAGGTACAGCACCATTCCAACAACAGAAGCCGCTGAACTGCCGTTGTAAGTAGCTTCCATTTTTTCATCGCCGGTAAGTACCATGTAATTGAATGCATTTTCGGGAGTTAGCATTGCTGTTATCTCATCGGTAGTTTTTACTTCAATGCCTTTGCCGATTTTCCAATACTTTTTTATCAAAGATTCAAGGTCGTCAGAACACTCAAAATCACCTTGTTCAATTAATAAAATCCGATCTTTTGCTTTATCAGCGCGTTCGGTTAGGGCAGAGAAAAATTGCGCATTTGCATTTGCAAAAAACAGCATAGAAACTGCTAGTGTAAGAAGTGTTTTCATGGGTCTAAATTATAATTAATGCATCGATAAGGTCCACCGTGCTTTTTTTGAATTTCAAGTATTCGTCAGTTGCAGGTCCATTAAAACCAGTGTGCACCTGTTTGACCTTTCCTGCTTTGTCCAAAATAATGAGCGTTGGGTAAGAGATTACTCGATCTAAATCTGGAAAAACGTCAGTTACCTTTTTCTTATTGGTAGAACCGCCATAGTAAATCGGATAATTCATGTTCATAGAATTTGAATACTGTTTAATCCGAGCGAATGCCTTGGTAGTGTCTTTTTCATATTCGAAAGCTGCAGCCACAATTTGCAATTTGGATTCAGGGTATTTTTCCCGAATCTCTTTTAGGAACTCCGTTTCGTCTTTACAATTTGGACACCACGTTCCCATAATTTGAATACAGGTAATTGTGTTGTTGAAATTAGGATTTGTCTGGTCAATTCTAGATCCGTTTTGGTCCATTAACGAAAATCGAAATGAAGAATCGGAAATTGCTTTGGTAAGCTCTTTAGGATCCGTTAATTCAAAGCTTTCGTTGAGCTTAGCTTGCCAGGTATCTTTATAATGATTGCCAGAATAAAAGAACCCACTTTTCAAACTATCACCCTTTTGGAGCGCGGTAAAAAGAAAAGCATGCGCTCCATCAAAACAAGCAAGCCAAATAGAATCACCCACTTTTTTTCCCCACAGATAGCGACAGTCACCCGTTTCGGTTTTGATAGTTCCAGAAAGCCTGTTGTTTTCTTGTTTTAATAATAAAATTGCTGGGTAGGCATCACTTCCAAAACCAAACTGGACTTGAAACTTTGACACATTTCCTTGCTCATTTGTAAAGTTTTTTTCTTTTGAAGGAGAGGCCTCAAAACTGATGTTGTAATCCGATCCTTTTACAAGATTATTCCAAACTCCTTGAATTTTGGAATCTAAAAAGGTAAACCGCAATTCGCTGCGTATGGCTCTAAGCGTGCTTTTAGATTGTCGCCCTTGCCTTTTTGAAGATTGTAAGGTAAACGCTCGTTATCATTGATGAGTATAAGAGTTGAATCGTTGCCCTCTACTGTTATTTCAAAAACCAAAGGAAGCACTACTTCATTCGATAGCTGCAAAGAACCTTCCCAGCGACCTACTAGTTCAGCGGGCTTTTTGGAAGCACAGCTCAATTGGATGGAAACAATAAGCAATAGATAAACAGTCTTTTTAAACAGCATTCGCCAAAGTTAGTTATCCTTTAAAACGAAATGTCAGGTAGCCATAATCAACGTCGATTCATAATTGGTATCATTGCCAAATGAAGTCACTTCTTGCCCTAACCATCGCGGTTTTTATTTCAACGACCAATTTTGCCCAACATGTAGTTGATGTTGAGCAAAAATTTCATGAACACGAAAGAACTTCTATTCCGTCTTTTGGTTCCAGGAGTCAAACACCTACGGCACCTTTTATTGATATTACGCATGTCAATATGCGGATAGATGCTGAACCAAATAGGCAGGACATCTATGGCGATGTAACGATTTCTTACAAAATCAATAAAGAGATAGACACGCTTTGGCTAGATTTTGATAGTTCAAAGGCCATGAGCGTAGATGTTGTTCAGGTTGATAATCGACAAAACCGAAATTACTTCCGGAAAGGAAATTTTTTAGTTATTCCTATTGGCGTAAAGCAATCCATTACTCAAATCCATAAGGTGAGAGTGGTGTATCGAGGAGTTCCAGATGGGCCAGATATTGGAAGCTATTTTAGATCAGATAGCCAGCACGTTTGGACGAGAAGTGAGCCTTATGGTGCTCGTTACTGGTGGCCTTGTATTATGACATTAAAAGATAAAATTGATTCGGTAGATGTCTACTTGATTCATCCAAAAAAATATACTGGAGTTGCAGATGGTGTGCTTCAGTCGATAGATAGTTCACGCTCAAATGCTGTTACGCACTGGAAGCACAGTTATCCAATGGCTTTTTATCTGTTGGCTTTTTCAATAGGCGATTATGCACACATTACCCAAGATATGGTGTGGGACAAGGATTCAATTCGCGTTCAGAATTATGTATTTAAAGATCAAGTATTTTGGGTTGATTCTGCTGAAAAACAATTACTACAAACCTTTTCGTTATTTGATTCCTTATTTGGTGAATACCCTTTTAGAAGAGAGCAATATGGACACGTTCAAACGAGTCAGGGCGGAGGGATGGAACACCAAACGATGTCGCATATGCAAGATTTGAATCAACCCTTAGTTGCTCACGAATTAGCGCATCAGTGGTTTGGAAATAAGGTTACTTGTGGTTCTTGGGAAGACTTGTGGTTGAACGAAAGTTTTGCGACCTACTTAACAGCGTTAACTTATGAAGCAGGTTTTGGCAATCGAGATTGGATGAGCTGGAAAGAAGGGACTACAAACTTTATTACTCAAAATAATAGAGGCTCTGTTTTTCCTGTTGACACGAATTTATTTTACATACTCTTTAGCAGTAGACTTACCTATAATAAAGGCGCCTATGTGTTGCATACATTAAGAGATCAGATAGGAGATAAGGCCTTTTTTGACGGTGTGAGTAATTTTATAAATGACCCTGCTTTAACATATGGTTTTGCAATTACCGACCAGTTTAGAGCGCATATGGAAGCCACCAGTAAGCGAGATTTAAAAGAGTTTTTTAGCGATTGGTATAAAGGCGAGGGTCACCCAAATTATATCTTGAGGTATAATCTAGAAGGGAGTAAATTGTATTTCGATGTAACGCAGGGCGGAAGTACAGGAAGATCGCCATTTTTCGATATGGATTTGACGGTTGCAGTGTACTTAAACGGATTGCGATTTGATTTCAGACTTCCAATAACACAACAAAACGAGGTGTTTTCTAAAACCTTTGGCAGGGTGCCTGATAGTGTGAAAATTGATCCAGATTATAACACGTTGATTGGTACGAGAGATGTAAGAGAAGGAGTGCATATCGTTAATACCGCAGAAAACATTGAATCAAGCAGTAGAGGATATCGATTATTTCCAAATCCTGTGCATAACGAATTGAACATTAGGCCCATTTTTAATACATCAGAAATTAGTTCTTATACAATAAAGAACATCAATAACTCCAGAGTTTCAGAGGGTGATTTGCCGCCGCTGGGTGGTTCCATCAAATCAGAAGAACTTCCTGCTGGAATCTATTTTATTCAGCTTAAAAATGGCGACTTAATTAGAAATTACCGATTTGTAAAAGACTAAGCTTTTTGCCGGGCTTCCCAAATTTTCAGGAACAAGTGCGTATTCATTTTCCGTGCGTTTCTTTTTGCACGTTCGGCAATCTCCCCTTCAAATAAATCGTCAATTGTAGCAAACCAAAGGTTCATCCATAAGCCAAAGTGCTCGGGTGAAATGGTATGGTTTTCGGCCGTATCAACTTTTACATGAGCCTCGGCAGGGTTGCCTCGAAATCGTTTATTAAACAATAATTGCGATTGCCAAAAATCAGTTAGGTGATCAATATGCGTTGGCCAGTCTTGAATTGCACGAATGAAAATAGGGCCAAGAGTTGGTTCAATTTTTATTTTTTCGTAGAAGGTGTAAACCAATGAATGAATATCCTCTCTAGAATCAATGTCAACTTTTTCCATACCACCAAAGTTACTTTTAGTAGGTGTTTGGCAATCTGATATAAATCAGCATTTAGTCTTATGGAATAGCACAAATTTGGCACACCCAAAAACAGATAACATGCAACGAGAAGACTTAATAAAGAAACTTGAACAGAAATATACAGAACAAGAGCAACCAATGGATGCTTATCTAGAAGGATTGTTGCATGCTAAAGCAATAAACTACTGGGACTATATTCAAGTAGATGCTTTATTCAGTTTGCAAAAAACAAGAACGGACTTTCCAGACGAAGTGATATTCTTGATGTATCATCAAGTTACCGAATTATTGTTGAAACTAGTAACCCATGAATTAGAGCAAGCAACTGCAGAAGAAGGAATAACAGGAGCTGTGCTGCAAGAAAAAATATTACGAGCTAAACGCTATACAGAGGTCGCTCAAATGAGTTTTGGAGTAATGCGAGAAGGTATGGATCCTGAGCAATACAATATGTTTCGACATACACTAACTCCAGCATCAGGTTTTCAATCGGCAACTTTTAGAGAGATTGAGTTTTACTGCACCGACATGTGGAACTTAGTGATGAACAGAAAGAAAGAAGAGTTAAAGGGCAGCCAAGATATTGAAGAGTTGTTTAAATGGATTTACTGGCAAATGGCAGGTTTAGACCATAAAACGGGCAAAAAATCACTTACGCTTAAGCAGTTTGAAGAGAAATACTTAGTCACATTTAAAGGCCTTGCAAACAAATATCAGAAACGTAATTTATGGCAGCAGTACCTTGCCTTACCAGAGGAAGAAAAAACCGATGAGTTAGTTGCGACTATGAAAGAATTTGATCAAGTGTTTAATGTAAAATGGCCGTTAGTTCATTTACGCACTGCAGAGCATTACCTAGAACATGGTAAGGAAGTAAAAGCAGCAACAGGTGGTAGCGAGTGGAAAAAGTATCTGCATCCAAGTTTCCAACGAAGAATGTTTTTTCCAGAATTACTTACCGAGCAAGAGCTCAAGAATTGGGGTAAAGACTAAGCTATTCTTTAGGGAATAGTAGCGCTTGAGTTTCTTTAGTTAAGGTTAATTTCCGATCTCTATTGGTAAGGATAATTATGGTGCGTTTGGAATTTGTGTAACGCATAAAGCTGGTTTTAAAGCCATTCCACCAGCCGTAGTGATATACCAAATTGTCTTTATCGAAAGTTGAAATTCTCCAACCAAACCCGTAACTGTCTTTTGCGCCCCTGCGCCATTTGGTCCAAGGGTGAAACATTTGTTGTTTGCTTTCGGCTGTCAAGAAAGTATCGGTATAAAGGGCTTGATCAAATTTTAGAAGATCACCAACAGAAGCATAAATGCCTTTATCACCAACCACTCCGTTGATATAGTTTTCTTGTGGTAAAATAACTCTAGGGCGTCGGTAAATATGGCCAACTACGGCTCCAGAAATGTCTGGGTTTTTCTTTCCAGAATACACTCTTGAATTGAACATTCCCAAGGGTTCAAAAATATTGTCTCGAACAAAATTGTCGAAACTGCGCCCTGAAACTCGCTCAACTATCAATGCCAAATATGCGTAGTTGGTATTCTGATAATTGAACCGAAAATCTGGTGAAAAATAGCGTTTAGGGGGATGAGCAACCATAACGGCATGCATATCCTCATTCGTTAACATACTATCTCTTGGCCAATGTTCGTCAGTCACAACCATATACCGCGGTAAACCACTGCGGTGGGTTAGTAAATGACGTATTGTTAAGCCGTCATATGGGAAGTCAGGAATAATGTGACAAATGCTATCGTTAATAGTCAAATATCCCTTTTGCTGTAATAGCAAAATGGCAGCAGCAGTAAACATTTTTGAAACCGAAGCCAATTGAAAAACGGAATGTTCAGTAAGTAGTTCTTTCGTTTTGAAATTAGCAAAACCGAAGGCTTTTGAATAAATAGGAAGCCCATATTCAGCGACTAATACAACACCATTAAAAATGCCTTGCTTGTGTCTTTTAGTTGCAATGCTATCAATGGATTTAGCCAGTTTTTTTTGCTGAATGGTAAGTTCAATTTTGACCTCAACCGTAGGGATTTTAGGCAAGGGTGATGCGTCATCGCCAGTGCAACTAAAAAAAGCCCAAAAAATTTGGGCTATAAGAACTGTCTTTATTTTCAAGAAGTTGTGTTATTCGGTAACCCGATACCAGTTCTGTGTGCGGAACAAAAATCCAATATATCCTCTAAGGTATAGCTTGTCTTTATCGTCACTTTCTAGCCAGAGTTTACAATCGTAAATTGACCCTTTGTTTGGGTCTAGAATAGTTCCATCTTCCCATTCATCATCATCCCAAACCATGTCTTTAACGATAATCATTCCTTGAATGCGTTGGCCTTTTCTGGCATCATCATCCTCACAAAGAGTACAAACATTATCGACCTTAGCAGGATTCAATATTTGAATCACTTTTCCCTGCAGTTTATCACCAACTTTATATAATTCAACGATAGACTTTGCCTCTCCAGTTTCATCATCAATGGTTTTCCACTTTCCGATTACGTCATTTGCACTTTGCGCAAAGACCAAAGTACTGGTAATCACTAGTGCTAAAAAAATTGTTGCTTTTCTAATCATTGTAAATAGTTTGAATCAAAAATAACTTTTTCTATTTCTCTTCGTTAATACTATGCAAGCATACTAAAAAAAAGGGGTCGTGAGCGAGATTTTTCATAGTTAGATTTTGGGTGTTAGCAGCTAATATGAAGAAGTGAAGATTGAGCCCCCTTTTATTTAAAGCAGTTTTCGGACTGCTTTTTTTATGCCTCATCTTTTTTGATCTGGTCTAAATCTATTTCTAAAGTAGTTGCTCCTGCTGAAAAGGACCCAATGTCGTAGGTATTATATCTTATAATTATTGTTGAATCGGTTAAACAAAAATTGTTGTTTAAAGTAAATCGACCATTGGGAAAATACCAACCGTTCGCTTTAAGATCATCATTAGGCTTAAATCCTTTTTGTTTTCTAAATGCGTTTTCAGCCAAGCCTTCGGCTATTAGGTACTCATTGCTGGAAAGCAATTGGCTCAAAGAGATTTTATTTCCTGTTTTAACATCGAATGTTTTGAATGTCATTAATTCGTTCGAATGCGCGCCCCCCATATAGGATTGTTCATGTGCCATGAGCGTAACGAATTTTTCACCTTGATAGACAACTTCTACAGTTCGATTTAAAAACCACTCTGAGTTTACTTCAGGAAAATCATTTTTAAACGCCTTGTAGGTAATTTCCAGCTCAGCAACAACTTGTTCATGAGATTTCAGCAAAGAATCAGATATAGCCGATTTGAGCATCACTTTATGAGTTTCTTGTTGAAGAATTGTTTTGAATAACGAAGAATCTACACTATTGAGTTGAGGAAATTCTAGTTTAACATCAAAAGACGATATATCATTCAAATTATCGTCTAATTGAAACTCAACTATCGTCTTTTCAATCTTTACTGCTTTTTTCTTTGCAACAATAGCTCCCTCTTTAGATTCGCAGGAAATGAGAGCAACACTGCATAAAATGAGGCCTGATAAAAACCCCTTTATCGTTGTTAAATTCATAAGTTCGAAAGTAGGAAAATCTCGATTAAACATTACATTTGACCATAATTCAAAACAGATTATTACACTTTGAAAATAGGTACTAAAGTTATTCACGGAGGATTGACCCCCGACCCAGCGACCGGGGCGATAATGACACCGATTTATCAAACTACTACATACGTTCAAAAGTCACCGGGCGATCATAAGGGATACGAATATAGCCGAACCCAAAACCCCACTAGACACGCTTTAGAAAAGAACCTTGCTTCTATTGAAAATGGAAAACATGGATTGTGTTTTGGAAGTGGATTGGCGGCAATTGATGCAGTAATTAAGATGTTGAATCCTGGCGATGAAGTAATCTCTACCAGTGATTTGTACGGAGGATCTTACCGAATTTTTACTAAAATATTTGCGAAGTACGGAATCAAGTTTCATTTTACTGAAATGACGGATTTTGATAAGTTAGACGACTTGGTAAATGAAAAGACCAAGTTGGTTTGGATTGAAACGCCTACCAATCCAATGCTTAATATTATTGATATTAAGAAAGCGTCTGCATTTGCAAAAAAGCACAATTGTATACTAGGAATTGATAACACGTTTGCTAGTCCGTATTTGCAAAACCCATTGGATATGGGTGCTGATATAGTGATGCATTCTGCTACTAAATATCTTGGAGGTCACTCTGATGTAATAATGGGAGCTCTAGTGGTTAACGATGACGACATAGCCGAGCAATTGTATTTTATTCAAAATTCATCAGGCGCAGTCTGCGGACCAATGGATGCTTTTTTGGTGCTTCGTGGAATTAAAATCTTGCACTTAAGAATGCAGAGACATTGTGAAAATGCTGCAAAAATTGCTGAATTTTTAGAAAGTCATCCGGCAGTTGATAAAGTGTACTGGCCAGGATTGAAAAATCATCCAAATCATAAATTAGCAAAAGAACAAATGCGCGATTTTGGTGGCATGATGTCATTTACGACAGCAGATGATAATTATGAAGCGGCCAAAAATATTGTTTCAAGCGTCAAGATATTTTCCCTTGCTGAAAGTCTGGGTGGAGTAGAGTCTTTGTGTGGGCACCCCGCATCTATGACACACGCAGCAATTCCAAAGGAAGAAAGAGAAAAAACAGGTGTAAAAGATTCGATGATTCGATTGAGCGTAGGCATAGAAGACGCTGAAGATTTGATCGCTGATTTAAAACAAGCTATAGAAAGATAAGATTATGAAGGTATTTTACATTACAGGAACATCATCAGGTTTAGGATTTGCATTAGCTGAAGAGCTTTTGAAGAATGAAGATAACCACGTGGTTGGAATGTCGCGAACGTGCGAAATTGCCCACCCAAATTATGTGCATAGAAAAGTTGACTTAACTGACGCTGTTGCAACTGCAAAAGTTCGATTTGGGGACCATTTTAAAGCGGATAAGGTATATTTAATAAATAATGCAGGAACACTTGGCGAAATAGGATACCATGGCCAATTAGACGGTTCAGAAATGACCGACGCTTATCAATTGAATTTGGTTTCTCCTGCGATTCTCATCAATAATTTTTTGAATGCTTACAGCAATAAAGAGGCAGAAAAAATCATACTGAATATTAGTTCAGGAGCATCGGTTGCCCCATACCCTGGTTGGGGAATGTATTGTGCTACAAAAGCAGGTTTAAACATGCTTACTGAAGTAGTGAAGGAAGAGGCTGAAATAAACGGGATAAAAGAATTTTCGATTCAGGCTATTGCACCAGGAATTGTTGAGTCTCCTATGCAGAAAAAAATTAGAAGCACTTCAAAAGATAAGTTTGATATGGTTGATCGTTTTATCGATATGAAAGAAACCGGAATGCTGCAAACTCCAGAAGATACAGCGAAAATGATGGTTGAACACATGAATACATCAAACTTTGAAAACCCGTTTGTTGATCTAAGAAATCTTATCGAGTCAAAATAATCGGTAAAGTTTCATTGATTTTTTGTCCTGCTACTCGGATAAAGTAGTTGCCGTTTTCAAGATGTTCAGGAAGTACAATGTGACTAGTTGCTGGCTCTAAAAGGGTTTGGTAAACGGTTTCTCCTAGCAAGCTAAAGACAGTAACGTTTATAGCCCGATCACCTTCAATCTTTAACTCCAATTTAAACGTTCCATTTGTGGGATTGGGGTAAAAAAGAACAACTTTAGAGGCAGACTCCTCAATACTTTCTGGTGGATAATTTAGCGTGATATTATCTGTTGCCGTGCATCCATTTGTATCGGTAACCGTTAAAGAGTAGGTTAGTGGAAGGGTTGCTAATATCGTTGGTGAGGTTTCTCCTGTTGACCATTTATAGCCAGCAAAAATCGCAGGAACACCTATCGAAATTGTAAAGCCTTGTTGCAGCAGGGTATCAGGTCCAAGTTCAAGCATTGGTTTTGGAAATTCAAGAATATTAATAGTGTCCGTTCTTGAACATCCTTTTTGAGTTCCAACTCTTACCCACACCACTCCAGTAGGGCTAAAAATTGCAGAGTCAGTTTGAGCGCTAGACCATACATATGAAGAATGCTTTCCAGCATCAAGTTGAACAATGATTCCGGCACATACAGTTGTGTCATTTCCTAGATTAATAATCGGAGGAGTTTCGATTAGTAATTTGCTGTTTTTAATGATAAAACAACCATTTCTATTGGAGATCCTAACATTCAATGTATCGCTAATCGAAGCAACTAGAGTAGGGCTGGAAATGGAATCAGAAGTAATAAAGTTTTTCGAAGTCCATTTGAAACGTGAACCACCAGTAGCGGTTAATTTCAAGCTATCACCCGCACAGATTGAAGTATCTTGGGTTACGGTAATTTCAGTTACACCATAGGCGCCGTTACGTGCGAAGGCAGAATCAATATTTTTCCCAGTTGAAATAAAGGTTTCGCTTGCAAGCTTGGTATTAAATGAAAACAAGTTGTCTGTTTTTACATCAACCGAAAAATTGCTAGGAATAGCATAGTTGCTAGAATACAAACACGAATCAGATATTCGTAATTCATCAACGTTACCTTTGAAATATGCACCTGCTTTGCCGCCCAAGAGTATTCGGTTTGAACTTATTTTTAAGGAATCAGAAGTCCCTAGTTTGTCACCATTAAAAAACAGACTAATCGTGGAGTCTGATGATTTATAGCAAATAGCAAAATGATTCCAATTGCCATGTCTGTATATGTTGGCAGAGTAGACATCGTTAAAATTTGGATTGGTAGCTTTTGATATTTCTAGATTTGCTGCATTTCCAGCAGAATTTACGGTAAGGTTAATTCCAATTCCTTCGGCAGGAAATATAAGCAGACCAATTTTATTTAAGCTGGAGTTATTTGCGCAAGTCTCAAAAAAGAACTCGATCGTTTTGTCTGAATTACCCCAAGAATTTTGCAAATTAATAGCCACTTCGCTGCTATCACCATCAAAAGTAAGGTACCCCGAATTTGGCTGAGCAAAACTAGACAGTGATAAGCATAAGAAGAATGAAAAAAGGAGCAATCGCATAATGAAAAGTTTTTCAGATTCCAATGCATAAGTACGGATTTTAATTGAAATTCGTTCTTGCAAACTAGTGGGTATTTATTGAATGGAGGCTTCTCAAAAAGCGATTTTTTTATGGAAAGTACGGTTTCGTGAATCAAGCTTCATGGTGAAGTTTTTGACGGAAAAAGGTGCGCTCGAAACTTTTGTTTTTCAAGGAAGTAAAGGAATTAAGAAAGGCCAACTTGCTCAGCTTTTTCCATTAAATGAAGTAGAAATAGAAACGTATAAAGCTCCAAAATCAAACCTTGCGTCTATTCGAAATGTGAAGACTTTAAAGATGCGGTCTAATATTCGAGGAAAAATGGAACAGACTGCAGTTGCCTTTTTTCTGGCCGAAATAATCTCGAAATCATTAAAAGAAAATGACGCTCAATCAGCAATGTTTGAGTTCGTGTCTTCCTCAATTGATTTGTTTGAAGAGCGTTATCAGCCAAACTTCTATTTGGTTTTTCTTCTAAAATTGACACGATATTTGGGGATTCAACCAGCCAATAACTTCCAAAATAACAGAAGTTCGTTTTTTGATTTAAGTGAAGGACAGTTCACCATTTTACGGCCCGTACATTTGAATTATTTAGAAGTTGGGGATAGTAAACTGCTGCGCAGCTTGATTGACGATGGTTACGATTTTCAAGTCAAACTTTCAAAACAGCAACGCAATGATATGAGGGATGCTATCGTTAAATATTATTCAATGCACCTGGAAGGTGTCTCAGGTTTAAAATCTCTTTCTGTGCTTCAAGAACTGTTTGACTAAACTTCTGGAAAAGTAATCGAGTGCATAACTGCTTTTACCTCTCTTAAATATTCTCTTTTGTTAAATTGAGGCGCGAAGACATAACCGTAAATGAATATGATTTCTTTTTTATTTGGGTGTAAAAGAGTCAACTCGTAAAATGGGCCACCAAAGAAATTCCCCTTCATTTCCCATAACCCAGTTGATGACTTACAAAAGTTTTCTTTGAAGTTAACCTCTTTAAAAACAGGCTCAATATAGGTATCCGCGATTCCCATATAATCACCTTCATTTGGCCCGGGAATTCCTGTCTTAAGAATGGAGTCAATAGCAAGTTTAATATTGCTGTCTAAAAACTGTTGTTTAGCGGTGTAAGGTTGCTTAACAATTAATATTCCTTGACTAATATGATGTTGGAATCCGCCCTTAGGCATTTCTCGTTCTAAGCGCAGCCAAATAAGGCCCTCCTCATTTTTTTCAAGTCGCATATCTTTTTGTGTGTACACTTGATATCCTTGACTTTCTTGAATTTCTTTTTGGATTTCTTTACTTCCGAACTTTTTATTTTTTAGAATCAATCGATTCATCTCTGCGGTAGCGAAAATGTCAATAATATTTTCAATGTCTGAAGTCAAAAGTTTTAGAAAAGAAGCGTTGTCAGGCGCTGTAAATTGAACGACAACCTGTCCCTTGGCCCATTTACTTTTCTGTAAAACGTAAGTAGCTTCTTGGCCAGCATATTTCTGTTTGATGTCTACGAAGAAGACGTTCCTGTGCCCTGTTAATACGCTACTAAAACTCTCAGATTTTACATGAATAACTGTGAAAGGGGATTCCTTTTGAGGTAAGCCATGCTGAGGTTTATTGAATAAAGTAAATATGCTATCACCAGTGGGAGAATTCCATAAAGTTTTAGGCACAACAACCAATAACTCTCCAAAGCTTCCCGAATATCCAGGTTTAAAGTCAGAGGAATCTGATTCACAACCTGAAAATACAAGACTTGTAATTACTATAATGAAGACACTTAATTTCATCGATTAGCCTTTTTTACCCACAATGATTTTATCTCCCGGCTTCAGTTTTCGTTCGTTTAGGTTACTGTTCAGCGTTTTGATTTGAGCAGTTGTTAAACCTTTGGCTTTGGCAATATCCCAAAGTGTATCGCCTGAACGAATTGTGTAATATTCATATGCACCCTTTGTTGTAGTTGTAATTTTCTTTTGTGCTACAGCTTGTTTTGGGGCATTTCCTTTAGAGTATACCCTAAGCCGCTGTCCAATTGTTAAATTGTTAGATTTTAGGCCGTTCCATTCTTTTAAATTGCTCACAGAAACACCATAACGACTTGCAATTTTTCCTAAGTAATCGCCATTACGGACTCGGTAAATTTCAAGTTGTTGTTGTGTGGCCAAAACTTCTTCAGAATTATCTTTCTTGGGTTTATACATTGCAAGAATAGAATCTTGGTTTGTTATGAATACCCCAAGTTCGGCGTTTGGTAATTTCAATACATGCAGTTTGCCGTCGTTTGGAATTACATTCAATTTATATACTGGATTTAGGTATTCAATTTGTTCTATTGGTAAATTCAGAGTCGATGACAAATGACTAAATGTTACGGGACCTTTAATATGTATGGTATCGTTATCAAAGTGAGTTGTTGGCGGCTTTATAGCTTTAATGTTAAAGTCACTAGGGTAGCTCAAGACATAATTAACAGCTATAAAAGCAGGAACATAACCCCTAGTTTCTCGAGGTAGGTGTGGATAAATTTCCCAATATCCTTTTTTACCACCTGAACGGCGAATAGCTTTATTTACGTTTCCAGGCCCACAATTGTAAGCAGCCAATGCAAGTGTCCAATCATCGTAGTACTTATTCAAATAGCTTAAATACTTACATGCTGCTTCGGTAGACTTATAAGGATCGAATCGGTCATCCGTGTAAGATGTAACCTTTAGCCCATACATTTTACCTGTGGCGTACATAAATTGCCAAAGGCCTTTAGCGCCTGCCCGACTATTTGCTGTTGGGTTAAGTGCAGACTCTACAATTGCCAAATATTTCATTTCATAAGGCATGTCGTACTTATCTAATATTTCTTCCATCATCGGAAAGTAATATTCTTGGAGACCCAGAGCTTTTGAAGAAAGAAGCCGTTTCTTATTTCCATATAAATTTATGAAAGCCTTAACTCGACCATTGTAAGACAACGCAAATGGAGTTTGCTGATCCAGAGCATCTAATTTTTGACGAATCAATGTGTCATTTAGAACAACAAATTCAGAATTCCAAGCCACTGAAGTATCCAAATAATCGTTCGAACCTAAAAAATTGGTTTTACTAAATTCAGAAAATTGTTTGTCCAGAAGTTTTACCGACTGAATATCTTGGAAGGAAGGCAGCAGAATACTATCGGATAAGGCAACCTTAGTGCTGTCTTTATATTCATTTCCAGAGCCTATTGCAAGGTCTACGAATGAGAAAAATATAGCGCAAATTGCAATTGAAGTTCTAATCATATTAATGTAAAGTTTAACCAACTAAGATAAAGACTACTTGAAGTAACGAATGCCTTCTCTATCTATTATACTAACTTCGATTTGTTTAAATGATTTTATTGGTTAATTCGTATTCAATACCCAACCATTGGCCTCTAATTTTGTAAAGTTGCCAGAATAAATACTAAATTTACGCGCTTAATAAAAAATCTAAACATTACAATTATGAAAAAACTTAACTCATTAATTATTATCCTTTTAACTTTTGCTGCTTTTAACGTGAGCGCTCAAGTTGACTTAGGCTGTTCAGCTGTAAACAATCCTGCAATGGGAGATACTGTTTATGCAGGAATTCCTGTTTCTCCTAATTACACTAGAAAAAACTTTGGAACTGCTTTGGCTGCAAACCATCCTGATCAATTGATTATGGTGATTTCTGTAAACGGTGATAGTATTGCAGGTTTTTTTAGAAATATGACCAATGCCTTTGCAAGTGGTGCTGATGAAACAGTTAATGGACAAGCAATTGACTTTGGTGCTATTACTCCAGCTTTGACTGATGGAAATCAAAAAGTTTGTGTACATACCTTAATTAAAGGTGATACTGACCCTTCAAATGATACTTCTTGTGTGACGGTATATTATTCTACTACACCACCACCATCGGATATCGCTGTAACGGCAGTATCTATTACTGTTCCTGCTCCTGTTGGAACGAGTTTTGAAGCAGGTGGACAAGTTCAATCAATAGCATTTTCTATTCAAAATGCTGGTACAGTTGCAATTGCAGCAGGTTCAAGAGTGCCTATGATAGTTTCTATTGGAGCTAATAGCGCACCTATTAATGTTACTTTTAATCAAGGACTTGCAATAGGTGCTACAGGATCAGGAACGTTTACAAGAGCAACGTTTGCTGCTATGCCTGATTTCCCTTCAACATTAGGAAATTTTGATATCTGTCTTTCTGGAACTTATATTGGAGATGCTAATCAGACTAATGATACATTTTGTACTACTTACAATTTGCTACCTAATACAACTCCAAGCATTACTTCATTTTCTCCAGCAAATGCAAAGTGTAAAGAAACCGTTACTATTAACGGAACAAACTTTGACCCAACACCTGCTAGTAATACTGTAGAATTTAGAGGTGTTGCTGCAACAGTTTTAACTGCTACTGCTACAAAATTGACCGTTGAGGTTCCTTCAGGGATTGCAAATGGCCGTATTAGTGTTGAAGTTACTGTTGGTGGAGTAGTTAAAAAAGGTGAAGCCGCTACGACTTTTGTTTATGATGGATGTGATGCAGTTGAGCCAAGTGTAGGAATCTATGAAATCAACAATAACTTTGGAAAAGTGTATTATGCTAACAACGGTTTAAATGTTGTTGCTAATGCGAATCAAACAGGTGTTAAAATGATTCAAGTTGTAAACATGACAGGTCAAATTATCTTTCAAGAAGTAAGAGACCTTCAAGTAAATAACGTTGAAGTTATTGATTTATCAACTGCTCCAAGTGGAATGTATGTAGTAAATATCGAAGGATATTCTACGACATTTGTAAAATAATAACACGAACTAAAGGTTTCAAAAATTGAAGCTAAAAGCCCCGTAAACAGTTTGTTTTCGGGGCTTTTTTTTTGTCATTGACACGACAATGGTCCTGATAATCAAATTTTTATAATGCATGATGTCGGATTTATAAAGAGCGATGTCGGATGTGATAATAAAATGTGTAACATTGTTTTCTAAATTTTAAAATAATATTGAAATGAAAAGATTTTTACTTATTGCAATGGGAGCCGCTCTAATGGGAGGCAGTGTGTCAGCTCAAGATTTGGCAAGCAAAGACCCAAAAAACAAAAATGTTGTCCTTGAGGATTTTACAGGTCGTAAATGTACGTTTTGTCCTGATGGAACTAGATTAGCAGAGATTTTCTCTAAAGCAAACCCTGGTCGTGTGGTAATAATTGGAGCTCATTGTGGAAGTTATGCTATTGGTACCCCTGATTATAATGTAATGGTTGATGGTGCTAATTACGGAAATACTTTGTACCGTGAACCTGGTGTTGATTTAAAAGGATTTCCAGCAGGTACAATTAACAGAAGACTATTTGCAGGCAATAGCCAAGGAACAGGAACTGCGCAGGGTAGATTTTCATGGGCTACTACTGGTGCTGATGTAATGGCAGAAGCTTCTCCAGTTAATGTTGGTATTAAAGGAATTTATGATCCAGTAAAATTCAAATTGTACATTGAAGTAGAAGCTTATTACACTGATGATGAGTTAAATGCTACTAACAAAATGAATGTTGGGATTCTACAAAATGGAATTTGGGGACCTCAAACTGGTGCTTCGAGAAATCCAGATGCAGTAGACTTAACTAAACCTAATGGAAATACTTATAGACACGACCATATGCTTAGAGCAGTTTTAACTGGTCAATGGGGAGAGGAAATTGCTAATACAACAAAAGGTTCTTTGTTTGCAAAAGTTTACGAATATGATGTTCCTCAAAAAATTGGTGATGCTGATGTTGATCCAACACAACTAGAGGTTTATGCATTTGTTGCTGAAGGAAGAGGCGGAGTTCTTACTGCTGAATATGTTGATGTTGTAGAAGGAACAGATCCTAGAATTGTTGATGTTACTTCTATCTCGGACCTAAACAGTTCTATCACTGGAGTTAACATTTATCCTAACCCAACTGCAGGCAACACTACTTTAAAAGTAAATAGCGAAAATTCTTTTAGCGCTACTATTAAAGTTGTTTCTGTAACTGGTGCAGTTGTTTCTAATTCTTCAACTAACGTTGTAGCTGGAAACAATGAAATTTCTATCGATATGAATTCTCTTGAAGAAGGAATGTATTTCGTTGAAGTTTCAAGCCAAGAAGGTATTGTTGCAAGACAATCAGTAGTTAAAAAATAAATTCATTCAAAAGCACCAACACAATTATCCTTTTGGTTAATAGTGTTGGTGCTTTTTTTATTTTACCAAAATGAAGTTGACTCTTAATAAAATAGTTCTTAGTGCATTTCTAAGCATGTTTTTCTTATCTGCATTTTCTCAGATAAATATGAAAAAGGATACGGTTTTTTGTGATTTGTATCCAGGTGAAAGAAACGAATTTCATGTTGATATAGAAAACATTGGAGCCGATTCTATTGAGTATAAATATGAATTGGTTTCTGAAAATGTCACCTCACTTACCTCTTGGATTATTGAGTATTGTGATTGTAAAGAATGTTTAATAGGTCTTATTCCTACTGGAGATTGTGCAATTGCAGGTAACGATACCTATCCTTTTTATTATTACGTTACTTTACCTGCAAACGAAACTGACTATACTGAGACTTTCGTTACCTATAAAGTAACGTCTAAATCAGATAGCACTAATGTGGATACGTACACATTTGTTACTCGTAGAGCAGCTGATATTTCTGTAAATAGCATCGAATTTGATTTATCTGATGTAACCATTTACCCAAACCCAACAGATGGAATCGTAAATATTTCGTTCAAAGGCATGTCAAATGATAATTATACATTATCAGTTATGAATGTATTAGGAGAGATGGTTTATACTAATTTTTTAGAGGCCAATTCAGGAAACGGTACTGTGGAGTCTCAATTAGATTTTAGAGACCTTCAAAAAGGCGCTTACTTCGTAACCTTATCTAATGGAGAAGAAGTTAAAACAGAACGATTAACCATTAAATAGAAAATTCACAACCAAAGATTTTAAGAAAACCGCATTTAGCGGTTTTTTTTTGCCTCAAATAGTAGCTTTGTAAAACATGATTCCAAAACACAAAGTCGATGAAATATTAATGACCGCTCAAATTGAGGATGTCATTGCTGACTTTGTAAATATCAAAAAATCGGGAAGACAGTATAAAGGCCTAAGTCCTTTTGCTAATGAAAAGACTCCTTCTTTTTATGTTGTGCCCGAAAAACAAATTTTTAAAGATTTTAGTTCTGGAAAAGGTGGCAACGTTGCCTCCTTTTTAATGGAGCACGAACACTTTACCTTTCCTGAGGCGCTGCGCTTTTTAGCCAAACGCTACAACATTGAACTGGAAGAGGAAGAGCAATCCGACGAACAAAAACAAGCTGAAAGCGAACGCGAAAGCCTTTACATAGTTACTGAATACGGTCAAAAGCATTTTCAAGAAAACTTACACGATTCTGACGAAGGAAAGTCCATTGGGCTTGGGTACTTTAAAGAGCGTGGTTTTACTGAGGATACAATAGATAAATTTAAGTTAGGATATGCCAAGAATGACTGGGAGTACTTTTATAAAACTGCCATAGATAATGGATACCAAGAGCAATTCCTGGAGTCTAGTGGTCTTATCAAAAAATCCCCTAAAGGAGATCATAAGTACTATGACGGATTTAAAGGCAGGGTAATATTTCCGATACATAACCTATCTGGAAGACCACTTGGTTTTGGTGCTAGGACACTACTTACAGACAAAAAAGTCCCTAAATACCTAAACAGCCCTGAGTCTCTTATCTACAATAAGAGCGCTGTACTCTATGGAATTTATTTTGCCAAAGGAGAAATAATAAAAGAGGACAATTGTTACCTGGTTGAAGGCTATACCGATGTTATCCAACTGTATCAATCGGGAATTAAGAATGTAGTTTCTTCTTCTGGAACAGCATTGACGCAAGATCAGATTAAGCTTATAAAACGGTATACAAACAGCATAACGTTATTATACGATGGTGATGCGGCTGGTATTCGAGCTTCTTTTCGAGGAATTGATATGATTCTTGAAGAAGGGATGAATGTGAAAATGGTGACTTTTCCTGAAGGAGAAGATCCGGATTCATTTGCCAAAGCAAACGACCTCGAAGACATTCAGTCTTATTTACACGATAATGCTAAGGATTTCATTGTTACCAAAACCAGCCTATTACTTTCTGATACCGGAAACGACCCTATAAAGCGCGCTGGGCTAATAAAAGACATTGTGTCTACCATTGCCCTTATTCCAGAGGAGATATCTCGCTCAGTGTACATTAAAGAGTGTTCGACTCTTCTTGATGTGCCAGAAAAGGTGCTGATCAATGAATTGAATAAGGTTCGTAGAAAGAACCATGCGGATAAGAACAAAGGATTTGGAGCTCCACCAGAAATGCCCCCTGAAGAAGCGGGGTATAATTTCGAAGGAGATCAACAGGACCGAAAAGTTGGACTTGGCGATAATATTGACGATCAAGAAAAGGATCTACTCCGAATTTTACTCAATTATGGAGATAAGAATATCACATTTTTGAACGAAGAAAAAGAAGAGATAGAAGTAAATGTTGCCCAGTTTATCGTGCATGAAATTCAACGCGATGATATGGAGTTTTCGAAACCTGAATTTGCTATTCTTCTAGAAAAAATTGAAACAATGCTTGGGGATGATAACTGGAACATTTCGGAAATCATCAATCATTCAGATGCTAACATAAGCGGTATTACTGCAGAATTGTTGGCTTCTCGATATGAATTGCACGCTTGGGATAAACATGAGATTGTCGTTCCTTCGGAAGAGGATAAATTAAAACGAGCAGTTGAAGGATCGATTTATGCCTTTAAGCTTAAAAACGTTGCGAAAATGATTTTCGATAACCAAAAGGAAATGAAAACCGCTCAAGAGTCAGGAGATATTGATAAGGCAATGCTATTGCAAAAAGAACAAATGACACTCAATCAGATTGTCAGCTCTCTTTCAAAGCCATCCGGGCGAATTATCATTAATTAGAGTAAAGTTTAAAAAGGATGTGCTTGGTAGGCTTTGGCGCCTATAAAAACGCCGTCATTCCCGCGCAGGCGGGAATCTACTTTTCATTCCGATAATAGATTTGATTTTAGATTAGTTTCGCTGAGCTCCCTCGTCGGTTCCCACATGCGTGGGAATGACGATTAGTATAAAACTAAAAGACGAATACGACATAACTTTTCTAAGCACAAACCTAATCCACTTCTTGGTAGAAGTCTTTGAGCCGTTTTCTATACTCAGAATACAATCTAGATTTTGAAACAAAACCAACATACTGTCCTTTCTGAATTACAGGTAAATTCCAAGCACCGCTGGATTCAAACTTCTCCATGACTGTCTGCATTCCATCAGTTGTTTCGATATGCTCTGGGGCCATGTGCATTAGCTCGTGCACCAATGTTGTTTCGTATTTCGCCCTATCAAACATGATTTCTCGAATATCGTCTAAGGTTACAACTCCTAAAAACAGCCCGTCTTTATCGACTACAGGAAACAGGTTTCTGTTACTCTTGGTTACTTCCTTTACCAAATTTCCTAGTGTATCGTAAGGCTCAACTTGTCTGAAATTACGCTCAATTTCCTCTTTCAAATCCATTAACGTAAGTACCGCTTTGTCTTTGTCATGAGTAATCAATTCGCCCCTCTTTGCCAACTGAGCAGTATAGATAGAGTGTTCCGTAAAATACTTAACAGTAAGATAACTGATAGAGGTAGCCAACATTAGAGGAATAAAGAGTTCATAGCCTCCTGTAATTTCTGCAATTAAGAAGATGGCAGTAAGCGGAGCTTGAAGAATTCCAGCCATTAGCGCAGCCATTCCAACCAGCGAAAAATTAGCCTCTGAAAGTTTACTTAAGCCGATTAGGTTAATGAATTTTGAAAACACAAAACCCATTATACTTCCCATGAATAGGGTAGGTGCGAAAATTCCGCCCACACCACCAGCGCTAAATGTTATTGAAGTGGCAAATGCTTTGAAAAAGATAACAAGACTCAAAAAACCAAGAATAACCCAAATATTATCCTTGAAACCATCAAACTGGCTATTCTCTAGCACCAGTGACGTACTGCCGCTAATAAGTTGATTGATGGTTGTATAACCTTCTCCATATAATGGGGGAAAAAGAAAAATGAGCAAGCCAAGTAATAGGCCACCAATTAATAATTTAACGGGTTGATTTTTCATTTTACCAAAAACCCTAGAAATCAAGAAATTGACCTTGGTAAAATATACCCCAACAAATCCTCCAAGTAAACCAAGAAGGATATAGAAAGGCATGTCAATAAATTGTATGCTTTCTTGTATTTGAAATTGAAAAAGAAGGTCATTTCCTGAGAAAAGCCTAGAAAACATTGCTGCAGTTACACTGGCAAGTAATAACGGGATTAAGCTGAAAGTGGTTATATCTAAGAGGATAACCTCCATTGCAAATACAATGGCAGCAACCGGCGCTTTAAATATTGCAGAAAGAGCAGCAGCAGCTCCACAACCAATTAATAATTTCCGAGTCTTTTGGTTAAGCCTTAGCGCCTTGCTTAGGTTGGAACCAATCGCTGAGGATGTTCCAACCGCAGGCCCCTCAAGACCACAAGACCCGCCAAAACCTACTGTAAAGGCAGCTGTAAGAACCGACGAATAAGTTTTTTTCTTCGAGATCAACCCATTGCCCTTACTTAAAGCATAGAGCGTATTTGGAATACCATGGCCAACTTCTTCTTTAATAACATACTTGATAAGAAGACGAGCAATCGCTATTCCTACAATGGGCAACAAAAAATACAAGGCGTCTCCACTTTGCTTGATAACATTATCTACAAAGAAGGATTCGACAAAATGGACACTTTGTTTTAAGCAATACGCTCCAACGGCGCATAAAAAACCCATTAAAACGCTCAGAATAAGCACAAAAGGTTTGTTCTTGATGTTATGACTTCGCCATATCAAGAACGCTTTTAGGTATTTATTCCAATTTTTTAGGTAGTGCAACATTGAGCTGCAAAGGTTGGTTTTTTGCCTAGATGGGTAGAAATTCTTTTAGCTCAAATATTTGATTTCTGAATCATTTTATATTGGCCATTCCTCCATCAATTCCCCAGACCTGGCCGGTAATATTTGAGGCGCTATCTGACAATAAAAAATGAGCTAGCTGAGCCACTTCTTTTGCTGAACCTATCCGCTTTAATGGGTGGTTATTTCCTAACGCTTCTTTACGTTCTTCATTTTTGAGCAGGTTTGCCGCTAAAGGCGTGTCCGTAATGCTTGGAGCGATACAGTTTACTCGAATTGCCGGAGCAAATTCTGCGGCTAAAGACTTTACTAAACCCTCAACACCAGCTTTTGCAGCAGCAACTGATGCATGAAATGCCATTCCGCGAGAAACGGCAACCGTACTGAACATCACAATACTTGGATTGTGTCCTTTTTTTAATTTCCTAAAATACTGTTGAATTACCCGAACAGCTCCGAGCACGTTTATTTCAAAGTCAGTTTTAAAATCCTCTAACTTCAATGATCCGATTGGTTTTAAATTAATACTGCCTGGACAATAGACGATTCCGTCGATTTCTTCAATATCGGGTAAATCGTCAATTAAAACATCCAAACCATAATGGGTGAGATTGGGGTGCTCCAATTCAGGAGCTGTGCGGCTAATATTCACCACTTTTCGGTTTTCTACTTCCAACTCTAATAAAGCATTTCCAATTCCTTTACTTCCTCCAATAATTAATAAAGCGCCCATATCCTTTCGTTTTTAATAAAACAATCCAATAAAAAAAAGGTGGAGGATAAATAACATTTAGTAGAATAAGTTGTCTTATCCATTATGCTACGCAACGTTTCTTACAATGACAAAAGGATTAATAATGAGATTCAAAAGGCAGTAGGGTCTTCCTATTCTTTTTGGACTCGATTTAAAATGGGTGGAATAGGATCGCCAAGAATGCACATTAAATCTTGTTCTATTGATATTAGGAATGAATTAGAAAAAGATAATTACCCGGATAAAGCATACATTGAGTTGCGGCCAAAAGGGGTTTGTATTTACTTCAGAAGTTTGTTGGAGACCTTTTCGCTCACCATTCCATATTATCAACTCACCCTATACAATAACAGTGGGCACATTAAATTATACGGTAATTCTGGTTGGATAGAATTTGACCACTCACCGAAAGCAAAACCCTTTTTCGATAAGCTTATGCAGTATCGATTGGATTACCTTTCCAAGGAAGCTCCAAGAGTAGAATAGTACCTCGATGAAAGCGGAGTTAAATTCTAACTTTGCAACCTAATTCATTTCTATGTTCAAGCTTCAGAATTACATCAACGGAGAATTGGTAGCTCCAAATTCTAACGATTACATCGATAACTATAATCCTTCTACAGGAAAGGTTTATTCTTTGATTCCCGATTCGGATGCTAGCGATGTAAAAGCAGCCGTTAAAGCCGCAAAAGCAGCTTATCCAAAATGGTCATTAACACCAAAAGAAAAGCGATCCGCAATAATGCTTAAGATTGTAGAATTAATCAATAAAAACTACGATAAACTTGCTGAAGCTGAGGCTATTGATAACGGAAAGCCAATGTGGTTGGCTCAAAAAGTTGACATAGCTCGAGCAGCTTCAAACTTTGAGTTTTTTGCTACTGCGATTCTTCACTTTGCCTCTGAAGCGCACATGATGGAAGATAAATATGTGAATTACACACGCCGCGATCCATTAGGAGTGGTAGGATGTATTTCGCCTTGGAATTTACCCTTGTATTTATTTACATGGAAAATTGCTCCAGCCATTGCCGCAGGAAATTGTGTGGTTGCTAAGCCTTCAGAAGTTACACCGATGACGGCTTACTTACTTTCTGAAATATGCATTGAGGCAGGCTTGCCAGCTGGTGTTTTGAATATTGTGCACGGATTAGGCCCAAAAGTGGGTGCGGAAATATCTGAAAATGACGCTATCTGTGCAGTCTCGTTTACGGGTGGAACATCTACTGGCGCTCAGATTGCGAGAGTTGCGGCTCCAAAATTCAAAAAACTTTCACTGGAGTTAGGCGGTAAAAATCCAAACATCATATTTGACGATTGTGATTTTGATAAAATGCTAGCTACAACTATGGCATCGTCATTTGCAAATCAAGGTCAAATATGCCTTTGTGGATCTAGAATATTTGTGCAACGAGGGATTTACGATAAGTTTAAAACTGCATTTGTAGAAAAAGTGAGCAAACGAAGAGTGAGTCATTCATTGGATCCAAACGCTCAACTGGGCGCGGTAGTTTCTAAGTCGCACATGGAAAAAGTACTGTCTTATGTTGAACTAGCAAAAGAAGAGGGAGGTACCGTGCTTACAGGAGGAACCCAAGTTCATTTAGAAGGTGAATATGCCGATGGATATTATATTCGACCTACAGTTATAGAGGGGTTGAGTTTCGATTGCAGAACGAATCAAGAAGAGATTTTTGGTCCGGTTGTTACCATTATGCCTTTCGATACCGAAGAAGAAGTGCTGATGATGGCAAATTCGACTGAATATGGTTTAGCGGCCACTGTTTGGACAGAGAATTTGACCCGTGCTCACCGAGTTACCAATGAATTGGACTCAGGGATAGTTTGGATTAACTGCTGGTTGGTTCGTGATCTTAGAACTCCTTTTGGAGGAACTAAAAACTCAGGTGTTGGACGTGAAGGAGGCTTCGAGGCTCTAAAGTTTTTTACAGAACCAAAGAATGTTTGTATTGCTGTAGGGTAAGTTACCCTATAAAAACTTCAAATCTTTTACCATTAACTGCAGGGTAACATTGCCTTGCCATTCATTTTCTTCAATGGTATAAACCAAGTCAAAAGGTTTTTTAGCCTTGATTTCTTTTTCCAAATGGCCAAGATTAAAAGCAATTCCGCTAATCTTAACTCCCGGATTTTCTAGTTGAACTACGTCTAGTTTTAAATGCGTTTTTTCGCCACCAACGGCCTTGCTCCAGCCGCCATCAATGCAACCTCGCGTAACAAACACAGGTTTCATATTATCTGGCCCAAAGGGTGCAAATTGTTTGACCAATCTCCAGAACTTATCGTTGATATCTGATAGATTGATTTCAAGATCAATTTCAATTTTTGGAATCAGTAATTCTGGGTCGATTGTGCTAGAAACAACCTCTTCAAACTTTGCTTGTAGTTTGGGCACATTTTCAATATCTAAGGTCATTCCAGCGGCAAATTGGTGTCCACCAAATTGTTCTAGCAAATCGTTGCACTGAGTTAGGGCTTCGTGTATATCAAAACCTTTTACTGAGCGAGCTGAACCAACAGCTTTGCCATTAGATTCAGTCAAAATAATAGTCGGGCGATAGTAATTTTCAATGAGTCGAGATGCGACTATTCCGACCACGCCCTTATGCCAATTCTCATCATAAAGCACTGTCGACACCCGGTCTTCAAGTTTATTATTGACAATTTGATCTAGTGCTTCTTGAGTAATGGATCTATCTAATTCTTTTCGCTCAACATTTCTTTCTTCCAATAAAACACTGGCTTTTTCAGCGATATCGCTTGTGTCGGAAAGCAGCAGTTCGACTGCCTTTTTAGCGTGTTCAATTCGTCCAGCGGCGTTTATTCTTGGGCCAATAACGAATACGACATCAGTAACTGAAAACTGGCTTTTTCTGCCCGAAAGCTCAATCATACTCTTAATTCCTCTTCTTGGATTAGAGTTGATTTGCTCCATTCCCAAATGCACCAACACGCGATTTTCTCCTGTTAGCGGAACAATATCACAAGCACTAGAAATAGCAACTAAATCCAATAAGTCATGCCATGTGTGATCTTCTAGGTTTAATACTTGCGCCAATGCCTGGCACAATTTAAAGCCAATTCCACAGCCAGAAAGTTCTTTGTAAGGATACTCGCAGTCTGGTCGCTTATGGTCTAAAACAGCAACTGCTTTTGGAATATCTCCGTGCGGTAAATGGTGATCGCAAATAATAAAATCAACGCCTTTTTCTGTGGCGTAATCGACTTTGTCGTGTGCCCGAATTCCACAGTCAAGCGCAATGATTAATGAACAGTCATTATCTTTTGCATAATCGACTCCTTTAAAGGACACGCCATAACCTTCTGTATACCGATCGGGAATGTAATAATCGACATTCTCTGCATAAAAATGATTCAAAAAGGTGACCATTAATGCAACGGAAGTTGTTCCATCCACATCGTAATCTCCGTAAATGAGAATTTTCTGTCCTTCTTCTAATGCGGTTTGGATGCGTTCGACTGCTTTGTCCATATCCTTCATTAAAAAAGGATCGTGTAAGTAATCTAATGTCGGTCTAAAGAATTGTTTTGCTTCATCAAATGAAGTAATGCCACGTTGAATTAAAAGACGGGCAACAGTCTCATTAACTCCTAAAGAGGTCTGAAGAATTTCTAATGATGTTGAGTCGGGTTTTGGGGCTAGTTCCCAGCGGTATTCCATAGCCCGAATTTAAGGAAATCTACTCAGGCTTATTGACATCATCGTCTGATTCTTCCAAATCAGGGTCTTCGTCTTTTGATGCGCCAAGCTTCTGAGCCTCTTCGTCCAAAATCTTAAACAGCTGATCTAAGTTTGGAGTAAGAATAATTTCTATCCTTCTATTTTTTGCTTTTGCAGCAGCAGTTTTTGCAGGGTCAACAGGCACAAACTGACCTCTTCCAGCTGCAGTTAATAAGGAAGCGTCAATCTTGGAATTATTCAGCATTAGCTTCACAACCGAAGTTGACCGCATAACCGATAAATCCCAGTTGTCTTTAATTAAACCCGTTCCACTCATTGGGTCAATATCCGTGTGACCTTCTACTAAAATGGTGATGTCCGATTGCTTTTCTAACACTTTAGACAATTGTACCAACGCATTTTTTCCTTCTGCATTTACTACAGTACTTCCACTTGGAAATAACAGTTTAGCTTCCATTGAAACATAGATTCTTCCGTTTTTCTGAGTAACCGTAAGTCCCTTGTCTTTAAAGTTTAACAAGGCATTTGTTATTTTGTCTTTCAATGCTCTAACCGCTGCATCCTTATCAGCAATCATCTGCTCTAATTCATTAATACGCTTGCTTCTTGAGTCTAAGTCTTTCTCCAGTTTTTGCAGGTCAGCTTTATATCCGTCCAATTGAGCGGCTACTTTGTTCAATTCAGCTTCTTTTCGGTTTAGCTCATCTTCCTTTTTCTGAAGATCTTCTTGAGCACGGATCATTTCTTTCAAGAGCTTTTGATTCTCTTTTTGATTAACGGCGCTTGATTTTTCTTGATTGGCAAGCAATTGTTGTTTAAACTCTTCTAGTTTTTGGTATTTACCTTTCAGCAAATCATGATCTTGTTTAATATCATTGTGCTCTCTTGAAAGCTCGTCAAGATCTTTGGTTAGTTTTTCAACCTGAGCCTTTAACTCATTTTTTTCTGTTTCAAGATCTTTCACTGCACCAGACAAGTAGCCTCGTTCTGCTTCACTTTTTTCGTAATTCTTTTGTAATTCGGCGTATTTTTTTTGAGGAACACAGCTTCCTAAAAAGGCGAGAACCAATCCAACAACAACAAAAAGCTTCATAAATCTAGACATAGTCGAGTGTTTGTAGACTAACAAAGATGTTGAAAGCCATTGTTGACCTTTTTGGAAGTTTCGGATTTTATAAACATTGGTTAGTTATAACGCCGAGCGTCGCAAAGTATTCGCATAGAGAAGTAAAGAAATTATTCAAGCACCGTCATTCCAGAAGATGAGTTGAACTTATCGACTTAGGAGATATAGGGAAACTTCTGTGTGGAATCTGAATCGGTTTAACAAAGAACAATCTACTGAGTAAGCCGCAGCGCAATTGCCATAGCTATCGAAACGCAAAGTATTCAAATAAGAACGCAGCTTTAATTCAACATTTAAAACTAAAAACTCTTGCCATAGGCAAGTGGGCCTAACCGCCAATTAAAATCATACTTCGATTAGCTTGATTCTTTTTTGGATCAGAAAATTGTTCAAGCGTGTCCATACCGCCGCGCATTTTGTGTTTTTCTCCAAGGGCCATTTTGACAACGGGCATTATGGCTTCGTTTTTTCTGAAAGGTTCAAGGATATTGACTTCACCATCAGAAAACAAACAGTTTTTAATCGTGCCGTTAGCCGTTAACCGAATACGATTGCACGAATCACAAAAAGGATTTGTAACTGTACTAATTACTGAGAAAGACCCGCTAAATCCTTTAATTCGATAGTTTTTAGAAGTATCGTTTGGTTTATCTTGAATGCGTTCAATCTTATCTCCACCAAAATGTTCCGCAACGTTTTGAAGAATGCTTGCCAAAGGAACCAGTTTTTCGGTTTTCCATTCATTGCCTTCAAACGGCATAAATTCTATAAAGCGAATAACCAACGGCAAGTCTTTCGTTAGTTCAATAAAATCGGTGATTTCATTTTCATTAAAATCCCGGAGCAACACAACATTAATTCTAGGCTGAATACCAGCATTTAATGAAGCGTAAATGTTTTTCATTACTCTATCAAACTGATCTCTTCGAGTTACATCAAAAAACTTTTTTTTGTTCAGCGTATCCAAACTGATGTTGATGCTCTTCATCCCTTTCTCTTTAAACAAAGGCAGGTATTTATCTAAAAGGACAGCGTTAGTAGTAATGCCAATTTCAGCAGGAAGTTCTGCTAAGCCATTGTAAATAATGTCGAAGTCCTTTCTTAAAAGAGGTTCGCCACCCGTTAACCGAATTTTAGTAACACCAGAATCAACAAAGGTTTTAGCAATTTCAATGACCTCGTTTGCACTCATAATTGAATCGGGAGGCGACAAGGCTACTCCTTCGGCAGGCATGCAATAGGTGCAACGTAAGTTGCATTTTTCAATTAACGAAATGCGCAAATAGGTGTGTTCTCGGTTAAAAGAATCAGTCAGGTTATTAACTGGAGTTTTTTCTGAAGTAGAAATCTTATCGAGCTCATTGTGCATCCCGCAAATATAAGTGCTGGAAAAGGTAATTATACGAGTATGTCAAGCTGTATTTATGTATTTCTAACAATTGAACCAGATGATTCAATACACTTTTGCGTCCAATTATGAACGGCAGACTTATAGGATTTTTAGTGTTTTTGGCGATTTACATTTTTTTGAATGTAATTAGCTATTTGAGACTTAGACAATGGTATCACAAAAAGCAATATTGGTCTAAAATCAATTTAACGGTTCTCTTTTCAGAGCTATTCATTTTAGCCGGAATAGCATTTATGTTTTATCGATTCCGAAATCCTTTAGAATTTCCTAGTGCTGTTCAAAATTGGCTTATTGGTGCTTGGTTTTCTATGCTAGTTGGAAAGCTCATTTTTGGACTAGTTATTTTTATAGACAGTTTTGTAGCCTTACCATTTTTAGGAGTTCGAGCAATTCAAAAAAGGGATTTATCTTATAATCCTACCCGTAGAAAGTTTGTGAAAAACGCCAGCCTTGTAATTGCAGGAATTCCTTTCATTTCAATGATTAATGGCATTACATTCGGAAAATATGCCTATCAAGTTCGCAGAGTAACTTTAAAATTCGCCAACCTACCAAAATCTTTTCACGGTTTTACTATTGCGCAGCTATCAGACATCCATTCTGGTAGTTTCGATAACATTGATGAGGTAAAGCGTGGGGTAAAAATGGTAAACGAGCTAAATGCTGATATTATCGCGTTTACTGGAGATTTGGTGAATAATAGAACCAAAGAAGTATTGCCCTTTTTGGATGTATTTTCAAAGTTAAAGGCAAAACGCGGTGTTTATTCCATAAAAGGAAATCACGATTACGGAATGTATCGACCTTGGTCCAGCAATGATGAGTTTTTAGCAGATCAGCAATTAATGGATGACGTTCATGCTCAAATGGGTTTCAAATTATTGAAAAATGAGCATGCTATTATCAAAAAAGGAAGCGAAGAGATTCAATTAGTAGGGGTTGAAAACTGGGGCTTACCGCCATTTCCTCAAGTTGGAGACTTAGAAAAGGCTACCGGAGATGTAGACGCACCTTTTAGAGTGCTGCTTTCTCACGATCCTAGCCATTGGGATGAAAAAGTAAGACCGAATGCCAAAAACTATGATCTTACATTGAGTGGCCATACACATGGAATGCAGTTTGGCGTTGAGATACCGGGCATAATAAAGTGGAGTCCAGTTAAATACAGGTATCCAAGATGGGCGGGCTTATACCAAGAAGGAAAAGAATATTTGTATGTAAACAGAGGCTTTGGGTTTTTAGGATTTCCGGGTCGAGTTGGAATTATGCCAGAGATAACTTTAATAACATTAGAAACTGCATAAACCACCAATTCAGGCATAATGAAATTACTATTTTTGCCGCCGCTCAATTATGATTGAACAACTACAACAATATAAAGAGGAACTTGAAAAGGTTGCGGTAAAGTCTGCTGAAGAAGTAGAACAACTACGCATCAAATATCTAGGTCAAAAAGGAGTTTTAAAAGAACTTTTTGGCGCCTTTAAGTCTGTTCCAAATGAGCAAAAGAAAGAGTTTGGAAAGCAACTGAACGAACTCAAGAACTTAGCACAAGAAAAAATATTAGAGCTAAAATCTTCGTTATCAGATCAAGGAGAAGAAGCTAGAGCCGTTAATGACTTAACGCTTCCTGGTAATTATAAAGAATTAGGGGCGCGTCATCCAATTTCCTTGGTTCGCCAAGAGATTATTGACATTTTCGCTGGAATTGGATTTTCAATTTCTGAAGGTCCAGAGGTAGAAGATGATTGGCATAATTTTACCGCGTTAAATTTTCCTGAAGAACATCCAGCAAGAGATATGCAGGATACTTTTTTTGTGGAAAACAAGAATGGTGAAGAAGATTTGGTTTTGCGAACCCATACCAGTTCAGTGCAAGTAAGAATAATGGAAGGTGGAAAACCTCCAATTCGAACGATTTCGCCAGGTAAAGTGTTTCGTAACGAAGCAATTTCTGCGCGCTCTCACTGTATTTTTCATCAAATAGAAGGACTTTATATCGACAAAGGAGTAAGTTTTGCAGATTTAATGCAGACTTTACAGTATTTTGCGAGTGAATTTTTTGGGCCAAAAGCTAAAATTAGAATGCGGCCTTCTTACTTTCCATTTACAGAGCCAAGTGCAGAAGTAGATGTTTGGTGGGGTTTAGAAAACGAATCGGATTACAGAATAACAAAAGGTACCGGTTGGTTGGAGATAATGGGTTGCGGAATGGTTGACCCAAATGTTCTTACAAATTGTGGAATAGACCCAAATGAGTATTCGGGTTACGCCTTCGGAATGGGAATTGAAAGAATTGCCATGAATCGATACGGAGTAGACGATATTCGCATGTTTTTTGAAAACGATATTCGTTTTTTAAAGCAATTTAAAAGCGCTTTTTGACCTTAATTATTTGGTTATCAGGCAACAAAAAAAACATTGACTATATTTAAATAAATATTTTTCTTTGCATATAATTTTTAAAATTTAAAACTGGATTAAAATGTCAGACGTTTCAAACAAAGTGATCGCAATTATTGTAGATAAATTAGGAGTTGAAGAATCAGAAGTATTGCAAGAAGCAAGCTTCACAAATGATTTAGGAGCTGATTCTCTTGATACCGTAGAACTTATAATGGAGTTCGAAAAAGAATTTAACATTGCTATTCCAGACGATCATGCTGAGAATATTGGTACTGTAGGTGATGCTGTAAAGTATATTAGCGAAAACGTAAAGTAATCGCCCCTATTTTTTTTATTGAATTTAAACCTTATCGTTAATTAGCGTATGGAATTAAAGCGTGTAGTAGTAACAGGCATAGGTGCTCTAACAGCTATTGGAAACAATGCTGATGAGTATTGGAATGGATTGGTTAACGGCGTAAGTGGCGCCGCACCTATTACGCGATTTGATGCATCTCAATTCAAAACACAATTTGCTTGTGAGTTGAAAAACTTTGATGTCGGTGAATTTATTGACCGAAAGTCTCAAAGAAAGATGGATCCATTTACTCAGTATGCCATGGTGGCTGCTGATGAGGCTATAAAAGATGCAGGTATTAGCATAGAAACTCAAGACCCCGATCGTATCGGGGTCATTTGGGCTTCTGGAATTGGAGGAATTCAAACTTTCCAGAATGAAGTTCAAGGTTTTGTTGAAGGTGATGGAACTCCACGTTTCAATCCGTTTTTCATACCGAAAATGATTGCTGATATTGCTAGTGGTCAAATTTCGATGAAGCATGGATTTAGAGGACCTAACTATTCTACAGTTTCGGCTTGTGCTTCTTCCACAAATTCAATAATAGATGCTTATAACTACATTCGATTGGGTAAAGCAGATGCCTTTGTTACTGGTGGTTCAGAAGCCGCAGTAATCGAAGCTGGAATCGGTGGTTTCAATGCATTAAAAGCTTTATCAACTCGTAATGATTCTCCAGAAACAGCTTCCCGTCCTTTTGATAGGGATAGAGAGGGTTTTGTTTTAGGTGAAGGTGCAGGTGGTCTTATTCTAGAAGAATTGGAGCATGCAAAAGCTAGAGGCGCAAAAATTTATGCTGAGGTTATTGGTGGAGGAATGTCTGCCGATGCACATCATATCACTGCTCCACATCCAGAAGGTTTAGGTGCGCTTAACGTAATGAGAAGTACATTAGCCGATGCTTATATGAACCCAGAGGATGTAGATTATATCAATGTTCACGGAACTTCTACTCCTTTAGGAGATATTGCTGAAACAAAAGCAATTCAAGGAGTTTTTAAGGACCATGCTTATAAGCTTAATATTTCTTCAACCAAATCAATGACAGGACATTTATTGGGAGCTGCAGGTGCAATTGAAACAATTGCTTCAATATTTGCAGTTTATCATGATGTTGTGCCACCAACGATCAATCATTTTACTGATGATCCAGAATTAGATTCAAAATTGAATTTCACATTCAATGAGGCTCAAGAAAGGGTTGTAAATACAGCATTGAGTAATACTTTCGGTTTTGGAGGTCACAATGCTTCAGTATTGGTGAAAAAGTTCAAAGGCTAAGTGGGACTTTTCGGGTTCTTTTCTAAAAAGGAAAAACCCAAACAACATTCTTCATTTTCAATTTCAATATTTAAACTTTTAGGGTTTTATCCTAATGATGAATCCATCTATGCAAATGCATTGGAGCATAGTTCTGTTACGCGCCATAAGAAGGCCCAAAGTAATAACGAACGACTAGAATTTCTAGGTGATAGTGTTATTGATTTAGTTGTTGCCGAATGGTTGATGGTTGAATTTAAGGACGAACAGGAAGGCATTTTGACCCAGTTAAGGGCAAAGATTGTGAATCGTAAAAATCTAAACCATTGTGCTTTTAAAATGGGTTTAGACTTGCTCATTCATACGGATGGAAAAATTATTCTTAAAAATACGTCAATACCTGGAAATTGCCTTGAAGCGATAATTGGAGCAGTTTATTTGGACTTCAATATCATGAAAGCATCGGAGGTAATTCGCAAGGTGATACTAACGCACTTGAATAGCGAAGATTTAATTGCAAATACAACCAATTTTAAGAGTACTTTATTAGAGTGGTCTCAGCAGGAAAAAAACAAATTGGAATTTGTGATTTCTGAAATTATAGAAGAAGACAAAAAACTATTTGAAGCCGAAGTTGTTTTGGATGGAAAGGGTATTGCAAAAGCTCAAGGAAAGAATAAAAAAGAAGCAAGTCAAAATGCAAGCAAGCTTGCATTTGAGGCCATGAATATTTCCTAAACGTTAATACTTATTACTGTAATTTTTGCGTTGCTATTTGAATTTACAAATAGCATAATTTTGTAGCATGGCAACTCTGAGTTTTGAATACGATTACGACTTCCAGCTTATTGGATTGTATTGCCATTTTAAGGATTATAGATTAGCTTGGGCATTGAATAAAAGGTTTGAGTTTGACTTTGTAAAACAAGAGCCTTACACGATTAAAAACGAGGATGAAACACAGGAGTTTTCTTATTACACGTTTTTGATTGAACATCAAGAGCTGTATTATTATTTGCTCGCAAACAGAAGTGAAAACGGACTGTTGATTCCAGAAAGAAAGGATATTGACTATTTCATAATAATTGATGGTCTTTATGAACGTTCGAAAAAAAAGGAATTTATTTCGCAGTTGAGTGCCTTAAATGAAGTGCTCTCGGCAGTAGAAGTGAACCCAAAGGAGTTACGCTCCAAACAAAATTTATTGATGGAATAATGAAATATTTAGAAAATAAAACGAAGATAATTGCAACGATTGGTCCAGCAACGAGCTCTCGAGAAATGCTTAAAAAGATTATTGAGACAGGAGTTAATGTGTGTCGATTAAATTTTTCGCATGGAACTCATTCGGATCATTTAGAGGTTCTAGAGCGAATCCGAAGTATTGATGAGGAGTTAGAAATTCATACAGGAATTTTAGCCGATTTGCAAGGTCCGAAAATCCGAATTGGAGATATGGGTGAAGGCAAAGAGGTTTCCGCTGGAGATTTTTTACAAATCACAACCCAGAAGGATAAGAAAGACGCTATTTGGATTAATTACAAAGAGTTTCCAAGGGATGTTCAACCAGGGGAAAATATTTTGTTGGATGATGGAAAGCTCAAGTTTGAAATTGTTTCTACTGATGGAAAAAACAATGTCGAAGCTAAAGTGATTTTTGGGGGGTTATTGAAGTCGAGAAAAGGAGTAAACCTTCCGGATACGAAAATATCAATGCCTTGTCTGACTGAAAAAGATTTGATTGATTTAGAATTCGTTTTAAAACACGATATTCCATGGATAGGCCTCTCTTTTGTAAGAAGTGCAGAGGACGTTTTGGAGTTGAAATCTAGAATAGCCAAAGCTGGTAAAACTAGCCTAGTAGTTGCAAAAATAGAAAAGCCAGAGGCGGTGCAAAATCTGGATTCAATTATTGAAGAAGCGGATGCACTTATGGTTGCTCGTGGAGATTTAGGAGTTGAGATTCCATTGCAAGAAGTCCCTTTGATTCAAAAAAGCATTGTAAAACAATGTCGAAATAAAGCAAAACCAGTAATTATAGCGACCCAAATGATGGAGTCTATGATTGACAGTTTTGCGCCAAGTAGAGCAGAGGTTAATGATGTTGCTAATGCAGTATTAGATGGCGCTGATGCTGTTATGCTGAGCGGTGAAACGTCGGTAGGGAAATACCCTGTTGAAGTTGTGAGTACTATGATGAAAATCGTAATGCGTATCGAACAATCTGATCAGATTTATAACACAGAAATTTTCCCTGACGATGTGCCGGCACGTTTTATTACTGATAGTATTTGTAATAGTGCAGCGCAACTGGCTAAGACGGCTCATGCAACGGGAATAGTTACAATGACTTTTTCAGGGTATACTGCTTTCAAAACCGCAAGTTACCGTCCTAATGGATTCATATTTGTATTTACAGCGAATCGTAAAATCTTAGATATGTTAAGCTTGGTATGGGGTGTAAAGTCATTCTATTACAACGAGTTTGTAAGTACAGATCACACTATTGACGAAGTAAAATTATTCTTGAGAGATTATAAATACGCTGAAGTAGGTGACTATGTAATTCATATTGCAAGTATGCCAATTGCTAGAAAAGGTATGTCAAATATGTTGCGTATTTCTCATATTAAATAGACAAGAAACTTTAACGATTCCTCAATTGTTTTAAGAACTAGTTTTGTAAAAATTAAAAACGAAAATTATGTATCCTCCAGAATTAGTAGCACCAATGAAAGAAGACCTAACAAATGTTGGGTTTGAGCAATTAACCGCTGCAAGCGATGTTGATGCTGTTTTAAATAGTAATGAAGGAACTGTTTTAGTAGTAGTGAATTCAGTTTGTGGTTGTGCGGCAGCAAATGCTCGTCCCGCAGCAAAAATGGCTATTCAGAATGATAAGAAGCCAGGCAAGTTGACAACAGTATTTGCTGGTGTTGATGCTGATGCTACTAATCAAGCAAGAAAATATATGCTTCCTTATCCTGCAAGCTCGCCAAGTATGGCTTTGTTTAAAGATGGGAAGTTGGTTCATTTTATTGAAAGACATCACATTGAAGGCAGACCGGCTGAAATGATTGCAGAAAATTTGACTGCAGCGTTTAACGAGTATTGCTAGGATTTTAAAACAATAGACATAAAAAAAGGCTTCGAATTTCGAAGCCTTTTTTGTTTGCTGAAATTTAATAACGGTTAATATAAAATAGAATCCTGGCTAAAGCTTGTTGTGTCAGGTCCATAATGTAATGAGGAGTCAGCAATAAGGACTGTGTTTTCTTGAAAACTTGGGCCAGGACGAAGCATGAACAACACAACAAATACTGCGGCAATTGAAGCTATTGCGGCCCAATTAATTGGAGGCGCCAAAAGCTGACGAATCTTGCCAGGAAATGGAATTACATTATTTTGATGTACATCATTGAATTGATTATCACTTCCAAATTTTTCTTCAAAAGCAGCATCTAATTTTATTTTTACGTGCAAACGTGTCGAATTAACGTCATCATTGCGAAGTGTATTTTCAATTCTATTGTCGTTCATAATTCCCTCGTTTAAGGTCTTCCACTCATCCATTTCAACACGGCTTATTGTATCGGTAAAAACCTTTTCTTCTAATTCAAAATATCGATCCAAATTCTTATCCATAACTCTAATTTTTTGGATTAAACATTTCCAGTTTTTCTGAAAGTACCTGCTTAGCGTAAAACAACTTTGATTTAACGGTCCCTTCTTTAATATTGAGTGCTTTAGCAATTTCCTCAATGCTATAGCCCTCATGATATTTCATTATAAACGCTGTACTGGAGTCTTGATTTAAATGACTCAATTCTTCAAACAAGCGTTGTTTAAACAATTGTTCTTCTGCACTGTGCATTGGATCAAGTTCTCGATTTACAATCCGAGTAGTATCCGATTCAGTATCCATAATTTTTCGAACTTCCATTTTCTTGTATTCGTTTTTCACCATGTTATGAGCTACGCTGTAAAACCATGGTGAAAATGCTTTTGAAGTATCAAATGCTTCTGGCTTTTCAATAATTTTCATGAATAAATCATGCAGAAAATCTTCTGATTTTTCCTGATTATTATTCAGCTTACGAAAAAAGAAATAAAACATTTTTTTCTCGTACCGAGCATACAATGCATCGAATGCTTTTTTGTTTCCATTTGCAATGGAGACCATGAGCTGTTCGTCGTTTTGAGTTGTAACTTCCAATGTGTTTTTTGTCGTAATCATATGCAGATACACTCCTTAACTCCAAAAGTTCATTTTGAATTTCAATTGATATGTTAATGCGGGTTAAAGCTGCGCAATTGGTGTTAAGGCAGATTGATATATACCGTTACCTTTGCAGTCAATGGAAAAGCACTCGCATACCGAAGGTTGTTCGCACGAGGGCCATGATCACAGTCATCATCATGCTGGAATGCATGTGCATCCGATTACCAAAAACCTAAAAGTTGCCTTTTTTCTTAATCTAACTTTTACGATTGTAGAAATTATCGGTGGACTAATGACCAATTCCATTGCGATTCTCTCCGATGCCATTCACGATTTTGGAGACACGCTTGCTATTGGTGCTGCATATTATTTTGAAAAATTATCCGAGAAAAAACGCGACAATCAATTTAGTTATGGTTACCGCAGATTATCCACACTTGCCGCATTGCTTAATGTGGTGATACTAACTACTGGGTCAGTGGTTATAATTACCCAAACTATTCCGAGGCTGCTTGCACCTGAAGAAGTAAATGGATTGGGAATGATTGGCTTTGCAATTTTGGGTGTAATTATGAATGGTATTGCCGTATTGCGTTTACGCAGTAATTCAAAATCATTAAATCAACGGACGGTAATGCTGCATTTATTGGAAGATGTGTTAGGCTGGGGAGCTGTATTAGTTGCTTCGATTGTAATTTACTTTACCAACTGGTACATTCTGGATCCGATACTTTCAATGCTTATTGCTGGATATATTTTATTCAATGCGCTTAAAAACCTAAAGTCGATAATGCACATCTTTTTACAGGCAATTCCAAACGATGTTAATGTTCAGGAGATTCAAAATTTGGCGCTTAAAATAGATGGCGTTCAAGAAGTCAATGATTTACATGTCTGGTCGTTGGATGGTGAGTTTAACATAGCCAGTATGCATGTTTTTTATAAAGCTGAATTTGATTTGGAAGAAAGTGAATCGTTAAAATCTGAAATAAGAAAATTGTTTGCTGACAAAGGTATAGAGCATGTAACACTCGAATTGGAAGGGCCAGGAAACAAACAGGGAGCCTTAAATAGTTCTTTTCACTAAATTTTACAGAGAATCAGATTCAATTACTGTATTCTTTTTGGCTTCTTTTTGAGCCTTCTCAAGCTCAATAGTCTCTTCATAGACTTCCTTTAAATCTTCAGATTGCATTTTACGAACGGCTTCATAATTTTGTCGTTGTTCCATTGCGAGGACGTACTGACGAACTTCGTAGACAATTAAACCAACAATTAAACCGATAAAAAGTCCGAAAAGGACCCAAAGCTTTACGCTCTTGGATTTCTTATGATCTACATCCATAATTTTCAGTTTGAAAGGGCTTTCATGTGCAACACTATACTATCAACCAAGATGAAACTAAATTAAACGCACTTTTTGCGAAAAGGTTATTTTCATAATAAGACTTGTAAACAGCATTGTGTTTAACCAATTTGATAGTTGAAATACGTATTTTCGAGGGTCTTATAATTTGGTTAAAAGCTCCCTAAATTGCAGAAAGAAATTGAAATAGCGGTAACACCGCAAGTGGCTCATCATAAGGATTTGCTAATTGAAGAATGCGCTTTAGATTTGGGGGTTTCAACTGAAGGGGTTAATGATGTTCAGATCCTCAGAAGGTCGATTGACGCACGATCGAAGCAAGTTAAGTACCGGTTAAAATGTAGAGTTTATCTAAATGAAGAACCAGAAGTTGAGTCGGTAGAAAAAAGGGCGTATCAAAACGTAAGTGATAAGCCTAGAATTGCTGTTGTTGGAAGTGGGCCTGCAGGTTTATTTGCCGCTTTAAGATTGATAGAATTGGGTTTTAAACCAATAGTAATTGAAAGAGGAAAAGATGTGTCAAATCGCAGAAAAGATTTGGGATTGTTGCACAAAGAGCATATTGTAAATCCCGATTCAAACTATTGTTTTGGAGAAGGTGGAGCCGGAACTTATTCCGATGGTAAGCTCTATACCAGAAGCAAAAAAAGAGGAG
>Ga0307998_1000127_pt1 | contig 43322 bp, 47 predicted proteins | sample Davwhametageno37_FD_203147 | JGI IMG/M metagenome (GOLD analysis project Ga0307998, IMG submission 203147) | Marine microbial communities from Davis Island wharf, Antarctic Ocean - #37 | ecosystem: Environmental > Aquatic > Marine > Unclassified | place: Antarctic Ocean: Davis Island wharf... | reverse complement strand
ATCACATTGCCAAGTATGTAACGTTAAAAAGAAAAATAGTACTGTTAATCCTAACAATGAATATACAGTGAATTTTATTTTTGTTCCAAATAATATTGAAAACCCTAAAATAATTTCTGCAGCACACATTATAACTGCAAGTAATAATGCGTATTCTATTAGAAATTCCAGTGAAAATGAATCCCAACCGAACCAGTTTCTAATTCGGAAAGCCAATGCTCCATTCTCAAAATACTCTTCGAGTTTGTAGCTAAATCCTAAAGTATCATTGGCTTTTATTAAACCTGAAACAATAAATAAAGCTCCAACAAAAATTCGTGATATGTAAACTAATATTTTCATATGTTTAATTTTGAATCAAACTTAAATATAAAGGCGTTTTCTCCCTTAGCTATTAACAATTAATTAACGCTATTTTCTTCAATTTTAATTAATGCAAAAACTGCATAATTTAACATATCTGCATAATTTGCATCTATTCCTTCAGAAATTAGCGTTTTCCCATTATTATCTTCAATCTGTTTTGTTCTTAAGAGTTTCATTAAAATTAAATCTGTTAGAGAACTTAATCTCATATCTCTCCAAGCTTCATCGTAATCGTGATTTTTATTTTCCATTAATGCTTTAGACTTTAAGAAATGTTTTCCGAACAACGCAATAGCTTTATCATAAGCCAACTCCGTATTTTCACTAATCTCTCCTAACTCCATTTGAACCAAAGCCATTACACAGTAATTTACAATGGCAATATATTCGGATCTTATCCCCTCATCAACCTTACTAAATCCTTTTTCTTCAATACTTCTAATTCGCTTTGCTTTAATAAATATTTGATCGGTTAGCGAACTTGTTCTTAAAATTCTCCATGCACTTCCATAATCTTTCATTTTTTTTGTAAAAATGTCAGTACAAATCTTTATTATTGAATCGTATTGTTCAGAAGTATTAATCATATATCAAATTTATGCAATCAGAAATTGAAACTCCACAAGATACAAATAAGTCTATAAAATTAGGCCTGAAAGGAATAAATTTAGATCAACCTATCATTATGGGCATACTAAATGTTACACCAGACTCTTTTTTTGATGGAGGAGAGCATCTTAATGATGTAGATATTATCCGAAAAGTAAATTCCATGGAGTTTAACGGAGCTCAAATTATTGATATTGGAGGCTACTCTAGTCGCCCTGGTGCTGCTGAAATTTCAGAAGAAGAAGAGCTCAAACGAGTTTTACCAATTGTTAAATTAATTCGTTTAAATTTTAGTGATTTATTAATTTCAATAGATACCTTTAGAAGTCGTGTTGCAAAACAATGTGTTAACGCTGGAGCTAATATTGTAAATGATATTTCCGGTGGAAGTTTAGATGCTAAAATGTTTTATATTATTGCTCAACTAAAGACACCTTATGTTTTGATGCACATTAAAGGAACTCCATCCAATATGCAAGACAACCCTACCTACTCTGACATAACAAAAGAGGTCCATCAATACTTTACAGAAAAAATAAGCGAATTAAATGCGAAAGGAATATTCAATATTATATTAGATCCTGGTTTTGGTTTCGGAAAAACAGTTGAACACAATTACGAGCTGCTAAAAAATCTAAAACAATTCAATTCTTTTAAATTACCGGTTTTAGTTGGGTTTTCAAGAAAATCGATGATCAACAAAGTATTAAATACATCTCCCGAAGAAGCTTTAAATGGAACTTCTGTGTTAAATACGCTAGCATTAACAAAAGGCGCAAAAATTTTACGCGTACATGATGTTAAAGAGGCAAATGAATGTATACAGTTAGTTGAAATGGTTCGCTAATTCATTTACAACCTTCGTTTCTCACCTGCACGAGGAAGGAGTAATACATAGCAAATCTCCAACATTACTGTTGGAAATTTTTTATTTGACTTTCTCCTTAAAAAACGTTAACTTCATTTTAAAAATGTAAGTCGCATATTAACGCGACCATCAAGTACATTAGTATCGATTATAACCAAACTAAAAAAAGACAATGAATTTAAAGTAAACATTATACATACTGATTCTGCTATTTATTGGATGCAAAAATGGAACTAACTCTGAAGATCTCGCTCATAAAAACAATAATATTGATATTGCGAATCAGTTTACTGATGCATTCTATTCATTTAATAAAGATTCTTTGAAATCATCTCTCTTATATGCTGAAAAATCTCAACCCTCAATTTTGTATTATCAAAAATGGGCAGAATGTGGAAATTACGAAATACTAAAACGGTTTAAATGTGAGGAAAAGAATGATTCCCTAGTGATATGCTCTATTACGGTAAAAGATGACCTAATGAGTGCGCTTCAATTATATTTAAATGTTACGGACACTTTCCATATAATAATCAAAGAAAGAAAAATCCGCTCTGTTCAAACATCCTCAAATGACCCTGATGTATACTATAAAGCTGAAGAATGGATAAAACAGTACCGCCCAGAATTAATTGAGGAACCTTGTTTAGGAGCTTGGGAAGGAGGACCTACACCCTGTGATTGTATTAAAGCAACAATACAAGGACTGGTTGAATTTAAGGCTATTAAAGAATCTCAAAAAACTCTTTAACGGATTCTATCACAGTATATAATTTATTGCTGGCACTCGCTTACTTACGGAAATTCCGATGGTATTTTCTATCTGTGATTTGTTTGCTAAATTAGTTGCTTAAACACGCAAAAGACCGTATACCAAAGGTTAAACTAAAAATATTAAAATTATCTTTGCTAACCCTGATAGTCATCGTTAGCAAATTCAGATTGCGTGCTTTTGAAGACTTTATTTAGTCAACAGAATCAGCCGCAAAGAAATCATTCTCCTGCTCTAATTTTTCCAATCAATTCTTTTACTTCTGATTCAATAATATCTCTGACACTGTTAAATTCTTTTGGATTCATGTGTTTTGGATCTGGCAATGCCCAATCCTCTCTTTTATTCGCATCAATCATCGGACATTCATCTCCACAACCCATAGTAATGGCATATTCATATTTCTCTTGAGGCATTTTATCCAAACCAACAGAAATGTGTTCGTTTAAATCATACCCAACATCAGCCATAGCTGCAATTGCTTTTGGGTTTACAATTCTTGAAGGACGAGAACCAGAACTATACACATCAATAATTCCTTCTCCGTGCATTTTACCAAAAGCTTCTGCCATTTGACTTCTACACGAATTTTCAACACACACAAATAATACCTTTTTCATAACTCTTCTATTAACTTTTTAATCTTAACTGCTTTCTCAAAGTGATCTAATTTGTTGGTTCTAATCCACCACTCCTGCATTTCCATTAACAATAATGGATTGTCATCTTTGTTGGCGAAAAAAGCATAAAAAGACAAACCAACATTTATTCCTTTTTTTTCAATTTTTTATTCACAAACCTTAATGGCTTTTTCTCTTAAATTCTTATCCATTATTTAACAGTTTCTTTTCGTGTTAGTTTAAATGCGAATACTGCTAAAATTGCTCCCAAAAGAGTAGAAATTATATATGCCCATAAATACTCAGTATGCCCAGAAACTAATGCTGGAGCGATAGATCTAATTGGATTCATTGAAGCACCGGAGACAGGACCAGCAAACATTGCCTCCAAACCTACTGTTGCGCCTATAGCGGTTCCTGCGATTATTCCTTTTTCTTTTGCTCCGCTTGATACATTTAAGATAACATACATTAACAGGAATGTTAAAATAACTTCCATAACAAATGACTGTTGCCAAGTGCTTGATGGCAATGAAGCCCCAAGCATCTCATCGGCAGGAAACATAATTTTTAATGCAAAACTGGCTAAAAAAGCTCCAATTGACTGCGCTACTATATAAGGCAGCACTTCTTTCCCTTTAAATCGTTTCGCTATCCAAAAAGAAATGGTTACTGCTGGGTTTAAATGTGCTCCAGAAATATCTCCAATGGTATAAATAATCACCATAACAATAAGCCCCCAAGTCATTGCAACACCAACATGCCCTAATGCACCTCCACTATATGTGTTAACCACCATAGCTCCGCAACCAGCAAACACTAAAAAGAAGGTCCCTATTATTTCTGAAATGTAATTTCTCATATCTTAATTATACCTTTTTAAACATACTCCTTATTTTGCTATAAAAAGGGGAATTAACAACACCCCGAATTTGGAGAACAACTTCCTTCATTTTGGATTTCAGATAAGTTTACTTTTTTTTTAACTACAGGAATTCCACAGTTATCTTCAGCTAAGCAGGCCGTTGTTTTATTGGTTAAAACAAATTCAAAACCATTAAATTCAACACCGTATTTTCCAATTGTTTCTGATTGATATTCCACTTCAATTTCCTCATCTAAAATGGTTAATTGCTCTTCAGAAAGCTCAATAATATGTAACAGTTTTTCAGGATACAACCTGTGTTCCAAATCATAGTCATCTTTCCACAACTGGAAACCAACTTTGGTTTCAGTCCTAACTACTCCTCCACAATCAACGAACTGTTTACGAAGCATACCAACTTCAGTTATGTGTGTATGTGCTTCTAAAAACTCACCATCAGGCAGTCTAAAACTCACTCTCTGTATAGTTTTTAAGGCATTTTTAAATTTAGATAATTTCATATTTTATATTTTAACAGCATCCATTTTTAGTGGAATAACTTTCAGTTAATGTCTTATTTATTTCTTCTAATTCTAACCAAACTGTATTATCAATACAGTAACACGTTTTAGATCCTTCTATTTCTCCTTTAATAATTCCAACATTCTTTAATTCCTTTAAATGTTGTGATATTGTTGACTGTGATAAAGGAAGGTTTTCTACAATATCGCCACAAACACATGACGCTTTATCGATTAGAAATTCTATAATCGCGATACGAGCAGGATGTCCTAACGCTCTATAAAGCTCTCCTTTTCTGTTTTGATTCGCAGTAAATTGATTTGATTTTGTTATTCCCATAATTAATCTATCGCAATATTACGATTAAATAATTATTTACTCCAAATCTTAAAAATGTTTTACTAATCCTTGTACAAAATCTGCTGGTGCAGCGCATGGTTTCATAGTCGTTTTATTGATAAATACCAAGGTAGTTTTAGCTTCATTCAACAAAATTCCTTCAGCATTAAAAGTCTTGTATTCGAAATGAATTCTAACTTTTGGGATTTCAACAACTGTTGTTTCTATGGTTAATTCATCATCATAAAAAGCTGGTTTAAAGTATTTTATAGAAAATTCTAAAACAGGTAAAGCTATTCCATCATCTTCCATTTGCTTATAGCTAAAACCCAACTGTCTGATCGCCTCTACTCTAGCTACCTCAAAATAACTGGCATAATTACCATAATAGCAATACCCCATCATATCGGTTTCAGAATACCTTACTCTAACTTTTGTTTTTGATTTATACATCTTTATTTAATTTTAACTTTACATTAAAGTCTTAATTTAGTCAACGAAAATAATGATATTCTTTTGAGCATTTTAACAAAGTACATAATCCTTTTTACTATAGTTTTCAACTTAATAAGTTGTAAACCTTCCTCCTATTTTAAATCGGACAATACATCACTTCAATTAGACTCTAAAACTGCAAGCAACATTCGAGTTGACGAAATGATTAAACCCTACAAAATAAAATTAGAAGCCGAAATGAAAGAAGTACTCGTTATTTCTGGTGATGAATTTCCAAAAGAAAGAGGGACATCAGAAACCAAACTTGGAAATTTTGTAGCGGATGTAAGCTTAGAGGTTGCCAACGGATTATACAAACCACTAAATAATGATCCAATTGATTTCTGTTTATTAAACTTTGGAGGATTAAGAACATCCTTACCAAAAGGAGAAATTACAAGAGGTAAAATATTTGAATTAATGCCTTTTGAAAATGAATTGGTGGTGGTTACAATTACAAAATTTAATTATTATGGACTAACTAATTACTTGTATCTTTCTAGAGGGCAACCAATAAGCGGAAGAAGTCTACATTTAAAACCAGGGACATTGGAAAATGCTCAAAAAGATGATTTTCTTAAAGAGGCCTTCAATCCTAATCCGACTGAACAAGTGAAAATTCTAACATCTGACTACTTAGCGAACGGTGGAGACAAAATGAACTTTTTTTTAAATCCAATTAAAATAGAATCAGTCGGGATAAAATTGAGAGATGCTATCATTCAATATTGCAAGGAACAACACAAAAAAGGAAATCAGTTAATAGGTAGAATAGACGGACGAATCACTTTTGAGAAATAAAAAAGTGTTACTCTTTGCTTGATTGGGAATCTAAATAAAAAAATCTCCAGTCAACACTTGGATAATCCTTAGACAAGCTTAGGATGATATTTCTCGATGTGACAACAGGATGACAAATTAAGAACTATGAGTAGAAGAAAATTTATAAAACAAACGCTTTTCAGCGGAATTGGCTTAGCAAGTTTAAACCTATTCCCACTCTCTTCATTTGCCTTTAAAAAGAAGACACACACTAAAATAACCATTCTTCACACTAATGATGTGCACAGTCACATTGATCCTTTTCCGGATAACGATCCAAAATACCCAGGCTTAGGAGGAGCCGCTCGAAGAGCTTCATTAATTAATTCTATTAGAAATAAAGAAGAACATGTGCTTCTTTTAGATGCCGGAGATGTTTTTCAAGGAACTCCCTACTTTAATCTATACGAAGGTGAAATTGATTTTAAATTGATGTCTTTCATGCAATATGATGCGGCCACAATAGGAAATCATGATTTTGATAACGGAATTGATGGATTAGACAAAATGCTGCCTCATGCCAAATTCCCCTTTATAAATGCGAACTACGACTTTACAAACACCATCTTAAAAGAAAAGGTTAAACCCTTTCATATTTTTACAAAAGATAACATTAAAATAGGCGTTTTTGGGATTGGAGTTGAATTGGATGGACTTGTTGATAAAAAACTTTATAAAGAAACAAAATATAACGATCCAGTTATTACAACAACCAAAATTGTTAATATCCTCAAAAAAGAAGAAGATTGCGATTTAATTGTTTGTCTTTCACATTTGGGGTACGAATATAAATCTGATAAAATTTCAGATTTAAAATTAGCTGCCCAAACAAAAAATATTGACCTAATTATTGGCGGACATACCCACACTTTTCTTGATAAACCTACAAGAATCAGAAACTTATCAAATAAAGAAACCTTAATAACTCAAGTTGGATGGGCAGGCATCAATCTTGGTCGATTAGACTTTTATGTTCAAATAGATAAAAATTATTCAGTTAGTTTTCAGAATCTTACAATAGAGAGTAAAAAAATTAAAAAAAACAATAGCTAAAAAGTTTTTTTTTTCACTTTATTATTCAAATATTTGTTATAATTAAATAAGGAAGTATTTTAACTTTTAAAAGTATTGATTATTAATAAGTTAGATGTTGTTAAAAAGTCAATTTATTTATCAACAATCAAACCTTAATAACGACGCCCAGCCTTTGCGAAACAGAAGAATTTATATTTATCACTTTAAGATGAGGACTTTATAAAATGGAAAAAGATTTTAACTCAGTTTGGGAAAATTGCCTTCAGGTAATTAAAGACAATGTTAGTTTACAAAGTTATAAGACTTGGTTTGAACCAATCAAACCAGTCAAACTTAAAAATAAAGTACTTACAATACAAGTACCTAGTCAATTTTTCTATGAATGGTTGGAAGAGCATTACGTTAGTATTCTTAAAAAAACAATTAAAAAAGAATTAGGTGCTGAAGGTAGATTAGAGTACAGCATTGTTATGGAGAATAGCCAAAACGGAACTAAACCATATACTGTTAAAATTCCTGCAACTAACAGACAAGGGATTAAAAATTCGCCTGTTTCAATGCCTATGGATTTAAATAAAGCTAAATCTATTCGTAATCCTTTTATTATTCCTGGTCTTCAAAAAATAAATGTAGATTCTCAATTAAACCCTAACTACTCTTTTAGCAATTTTGTTGAAGGAGATTGTAACAGGTTAGCTCGCTCAGCTGCTTTTGCAGTAGCAAAAAATCCGGGTGGAACGGCATTTAACCCCTTATTAATTTATGGTGGTGTTGGACTTGGAAAAACACATTTAGCTCACGCTATTGGAATTGATGTTAAAAGCAGATTTCCTAATAAAACGGTGTTATATGTTTCTTCAGAAAAATTTACAACTCAATTTATTGACGCAGTAAGAAACAACGAACAAAACGATTTTATACATTTCTATCAAATGATAGATGTCTTAATTATTGATGATGTTCAATTTTTTGGTGGAAAACCAAAAACACAAGATGTTTTCTTCCACATATTTAACCACTTACACCAAAATGGGAAACAAATTATTTTAACTGCAGATAAAGCTCCAGTTGACATAATTGGAATGGAACAACGTTTACTTTCTCGTTTTAAATGGGGATTAGCAGCTGATTTACAAGCTCCTGCCTTAGAAACAAGAATTGCTATTCTTGAAATGAAAATGTATCAAGAAGGCTTAGAATTACCTAAAGACGTTGTAGAATATATTGGTTACAGTATTACAACTAACATTAGAGAATTAGAAGGTGCTTTAATTTCTATTTTAGCTCAATCATCTCTTAATAAAAAAGCAGTAAACCTTGACCTTGCCAGACAAATGGTTGACAAGTTTGTTAAGAATACTGCCAAAGAGGTTTCTATTGATTACATCCAAAAAGTTGTTTGTGACTATTTTGATATGGCAATTGATACATTGAAATCAAAAACAAGAAAAAGAGAAGTTGTACAAGCAAGACAAATTGCAATGTACTTCTCTAAACAAATGACAAAATCTAGTTTAGCAACAATTGGAATGCACTGCGGTGGTAAAGATCACGCAACTGTATTACATGCTTGTAAAACTGTAAATAACTTAATGGATACTGATAAGAGATTTAGAGGCTACATTGATGATTTAAAGAAAAAAATTAGCTTAAGCTAAAAGAAGTAACATTTAATGATTCATATTATATTGCACTAACTAAACAGGAACCTTAATTTGTTCCTGTTTTTTATCATATTACTTTTTTAAATAGAAAATACGAGATCCCTAAGCATTACTAACCTATTGGTAAAAAAGGGCAAAGCATGCTTTTCTATACCATTATTAGGGCAATGGCTTGCACCCTACTCTATATCCTTTCATTTTATATTTTTTAGTTTATGAAGAAAGTTTTATTTGTTTGTTTAGGAAATATCTGCGGCTCAGCAATGGCCGAAGGGATACTAAGCAGTAGAATTGATAAACAAGAGTTAGACATGACTGTTGACTCTGCAGGAACATCCAACTATCAGATTGGAGAAGCCCCTGACAAAAGAATGCAAAAAAAAGCCATTGAATATAATTTAAACATCTCCAATCAATGAGGAAGGCTGTTTTGTGTTGAAGATTTTGATAACTTTGACTACATTTTCGCAATGGATGAATCAAATCAATCCGACATCTTAAATTTAGCTAGAAATGAAACTGATAGAAATAAGATTGAGTTATTCTTAAAAATGAATCAACCAGCTAAAGACCTAAGCGTTCCTAATCCATATTATGATGGAGAATAGGGATTTGAGGATGTTTACCATATGTTAAATGAGGCTTGTGATAAATTCATAGAAACATTAAAATAAATTACAAATTAGATTCTCAGTCAAGCTGAGAATGACAATTAAAACTAAATTAATGAGTAAAAAAGGCACACTATATATGATTCCAATTACATTGGGAGACAGCCCTATTCAACAAGTAATTCCAGAATTCAACAACAAGATAATTAATGAGATTGATGTCTATGTTGTTGAAAACATTAAATCTGCACGAAGATTTTTAAAAAGAGCTGGTATTATTAAGCCGATTAGTGAACTTACTTTTTTTGAATTAAATAAAAGAACTGAAGTAACCGATTTACCTACTTTTTTAGCTCCAATTGCTGAAGGAAAAAACATTGGAGTACTTTCTGAAGCTGGTTGCCCTGGGATTGCAGACCCTGGTGCTGATATTGTTGATTTAGCTCAACGTTCAAAAATAAAAGTGACTCCACTTGTTGGTCCTTCTTCTATTTTACTTTCGTTAATGGCGAGTGGTTTTAATGGACAAAGCTTTTGTTTTAATGGCTATTTACCTAAAGATCAAAAAGATAGATCACGAAAAATAAAAGAGTTGGAGAGGTTAGTTAAAACTAAAGAACAGACTCAACTTTTTATCGAAACACCTTACAGAAACATGCATGTTTATGAAGATTTATTAAATACATGTTTTAACACAACAAAATTGTGCATTGCTGTTGACATTACAATGTCTAACGAAAAGATTACAACAAAGACTATAGAAGAATGGAAAAAAATTCAAATTAATTTACAAAAAAGACAGTGTATCTTTTTGATTGGGTAAATCAACTTTGACACTTGATTTTCTTATGGAAAAATGTGACTTCTTTTAACAAAATATAAGTCTAATTTAGATTTAGCTTGTCGAAGGTACAACCTTTCCAAAAAGGACGTTAAACAGAATCAACCTCTCTCTTCACCTCCACCATCAAAACTTCTATCTCCGCCTCTTTTTTTCTTTTGATTAATACGGTAAGTAAAACTCACTCTAAAATAACGTGATCGCCATTGGTGAGAACTTTCAGAAATAAAATTTGCTCCTACAGATGTGCTTTGGCGTTTTCGGGAGTTCAACATATCTTTCACATTAAACGCCAACGTTCCATTTCCCTTTAACAAATCGAAGGAGAACCCTGCATCGATTGAATACCGTGCTAAATTTTCTCCTTGTACAGATTGTTTAGGCGCTCGATAATTCCCAGAAACTTGCAGGTTAACTTTCTTTTTAATGGTCCATTTAGAATTTAAACGTGTAGACCAAGCATAAGTATCTACATCATAATCTACCCCCTGAAACAAACCATTCCTTAATTCTCTAAAAAAATTAAAACTACCTCTAACATTCCACCATTTTACAATTTCATGCGAACCGGAAAACTCAAGTCCAAAGGAATTTTTATCTCCTAAATTTTGTGGCATTCTTCGGGTAATCCCTTCTGCATCAGAAACAGTTATCCAATCCATATTATTAATTGTATAACGGTAATAAACACTGGACAATAGTGATGATTTTTCCCAATTTTTTAAATGGCCTAACTCATAAGCATCTGTATATTCTGGATTTATATTCGGATTACCAGAAGCATTACTTCGTGAATCAACAAAACTAAAAAATGGCAACAACCAATAATGATGAGGTCTTCTTATTCTTCTACTATACCCTAACTGTACAGAATTATTTTTTTTTAACTGATACGAAAAATGAGCACTTGGAAAGAAATTTAAATAATCTCTTTTATTAATTTCATTGGTAGTTACCAATTGTGTTTCAACCTCAGTAAACTCAGCTCTAACTCCTATTTGAGCAGAAAACTTTTTCATCTTTTTCCCAAGCATTAAATATGCTGCAGAAACGTGCTCATCATACAATACTAAATTTTTAAATCGTGGAACATATTCCCAATCATTTAAAACTGTACTAAATTGTTCAACCCCATAATTATCATCAATTTTTTGAATTGTATGCTTTAATCCAAACTCTATTTTACCTTTCTTTATTGGATGAATATAATCTGACTGAAACAGCCAATTCTCACCACCTTCATTATTAAAAATACGCTGCTCAATGTTTCGCAATGAAACGTTACTACTTGTCTGTGAAATAGTAGAATTCTCATTATCTATTCTATCAGATTTAGTTGCGCTAAATGTTAATAATCTCTTTTTCTTTTTAAATGTTTTCCGATAATTAAAAGAAGCACTATACGAACTTCTATCCTTAACTTCTTCTTCATCTCTATTTACCGTTTGAACAATATCTCCAAACTGGTCAGCATCCGTATACAATAAGTTTGTTGTATTCTCTCCATTTCCAAAACTATATCTACCCGATACAGTAAATGAATTATATGAGTTTAAAAACACCTCAGCTCCCAAATTAAAGTTCTCATTCAAACTTACTCTATCTGTTTTAGAATCTGCAGTATAACTGAATGTTGTATCTGGATAAGTAAATATTTGCTTATTTGCACTCGACCCTGGAGACTTTCTATAACTAGCTCCATATCCAGTAAATACATTAAAATGCTTTTGCTTAAATGTAATATTAAACCCTCCTCCATAATTGTTAGGATATCCGAAATTGGTGTTTACAGATCCATTTATACCCTCTCTTCTATCTTTTTTCATTATGATATTAATGATACCTACCTCACCTTCCGCATCATATCGAGCTGAAGGATTCGTAATGACTTCCACTTTCTCAATTAATGTTGCATCCATTTGTTTTAAAACATCAGCAGTGCTCATCCCCATCATTCCAGATGGTTTTCCATTAATTAACACCCTAACATTTCCGCTACCTCTTAAACTTACATTCCCATCAATATCAACCTCTACCGAAGGAACATTGTCTAAAATTTCTGTAGCTGATGCGCCATGATTGGTTACATCTTTAGCTACATTAAACACTCTTTTATCCAAATCGAGTTCCATCAAACGTTTATCTTCTACTATTACAAATTCGTCTAAATCATTTACTATAGGCTTCAGTTTAATTTTTTTTAAGTCAACATCTTTATCTGTAATTAAAATATTGTTGATTGTATTATCCTTAAAACTTAAGAAAGAAATTTTAGCAAAATATCCTCCTGAAGGTATCTGAACAGTAAACCTTCCGTTTGATTCAGTTGCAGCTCCTTTTACATAATTAGAATCTTTACTATTAAAAAAAGCGACCGAAACATAAGGCAATTCTTTACCCTTATCATCCAAAATTTGACCAAACAAACTATACGTAATCGAAGGTTTTTTAAACTTCCCGCCTTTTCCACCTCTTTGAGAAAACGAGGAAATACTATGAACGAGTAGTAATATCAGTAATAAATTTTTCATTTTTTATTTTGTGGAAACAAATGTACTCATCCTTTGAACAATTAATGTCATTCTAATTACCTTTATGACCTATAATACCTACAAAGGTTTAATGACTAATTTAAAAGAACAACTTTATAACAAATTTGTAAGCATTGCTCAACAAAGAGTAACTGATTTAGAGCTTATTATTAAGGAAGCTCAATATGCAGCAAATAACGAAACAAAAAGTAGCGCTGGAGATAAGCATGAAACAGGAAGGGCAATGGCTCATTTAGAAACTGAGAAGCTAACCAACCAACTCGGAGAAGCTTTAAAACTGACTGAGTTATTACATAAAATAAATCCACAAGAAAAACATCAATTAATTGGCTTAGGAAGTTTAGTAATTACCAATAATGGCAACTTTTTTATTTCTGCAAGCCTTGGAAAGATTCTACAAAATGGTGAAACGTATTACGCAATTTCTAGCAATTCGCCAATTGGGCAACTCTTAATACAGAAAAAAGAAAACAACTCTTTCTCTTTTAATACTAAAACTTACGTGATTAAAAAGGTAGATTAAATTCTGTTTTACGAACACCATCTCTACAACACAAACAACTTACTCAATACTCTCACTATAAAAAATAAAAGTCTCTCCTATTCCTTTTTCAAAATCAAACGATTAGCTTTACATTTCTTAAAAACTTAAAGATAATGAGCAGACAAATTATAGAATGTGTTCCTAATATTAGCGAAGGAAGAGATGCCGCAAAAATTAAAGCAATTACAGATGTAGTTGAAACTGTAGAAGGAGTAAAATTATTAGATGTAGATCCAGGTAAAGCGACCAATAGAACGGTAATTACTTTTGTTGGTGAACCTGAAAAAGTAATTGAAGCTGCATTTCTGTTAATTAAAAAAGCTGCTGAGTTAATCGATATGAGTAAGCAAACCGGAGCTCATCCTCGTTTTGGAGCTACAGATGTTTGTCCTTTAGTTCCTATTAGTGGAATTACTATGGAAGAGACAGTAGCGTATGCACATAAATTAGCAAAACGTGTTGGCGAAGAATTACACATCCCAATATACTGTTATGAAAACGCTGCTCAAAAAGAAAAAAGAAAAAATTTAGCTACTTGTCGTTCGGGAGAATACGAAGGGTTAAAAGAAAAATTAAGCAACCCAGACTGGAAACCAGATTTTGGACCAGCTGAATACACTGATTCTGTTAGAACTACAGGAGTAAGTGCAATTAGTGCAAGAGACTTTTTAATTGCTTACAACATTAACTTAAACTCTACTTCTACTCGTAGAGCAAATGCAATTGCTTTTGATATTAGAGAAGCTGGTCGTTTTAAATTAGAAAACGGTAAAAAAGTTTTAGATGCAAATGGAAACCCAATACGTGTTCCTGGTAAATTAAAAGCTGTTAAAGGTATTGGTTGGTTTATAGAGGAATATGGAGTTGCTCAAATATCATATAACTTAACCAATATTAGCATTACATCTATGCATCTTGCTTTTGATGAAACTGATAAAGCTGCAAATGCTCGTGGTCTAAGAGCTACTGGTTCTGAATTAATTGGATTAATTCCATTACAAGCAATGTTAGATTGTGCTGATTATTATTTAATCAAACAACAACGTTCTTTAGGTTGTTCTGAATCTGAAAAAATTAAGATTGCTGTTAAATCTTTAGGTTTAGATGAATTAAAACCATTTAATCCACAAGAGAAGATTATTGAGTATATACTGGATAATGACACTCAAAAATTAGTTGATTTTAATTTATCTGATTTTGCTGATGAAACTGCAGGAGAATCAATGGCTCCAGGTGGAGGTTCTATTGCTGCTTATGTTGGAACATTAGGTGTTGCTTTAGGAACTATGGTTGCCAATCTATCTGGACACAAAGCTGGATGGGATGATAGATGGGAAGAATTTTCTCAATGGGCAGAAAAAGGGCAAGCTTATAAAAAGAAGTTGCTTTATTTAGTAGATGAAGATACCAATGCTTTTAATAAGATTATAGATGGTTTTAGAATGCCTAAATCTAGTGCTGAGGAAAAAACAGCTCGATTAGCAGCTATTGAGACTGCTACCATATATGCAACAGAAGTACCTTTTCAGGTAATGGAAACAGCATTTAACTCTATGGAGGTTTCACAGGCAATGTTAAAGGACGGGATGCAAACATCTTTATCTGATTCTGCTGTTGGTATTTTATGTGCTAAAACTGCAGTTACTGGAGCTTACTTTAATGTTAAGATAAATGCTAAAGACATTATCAATAGAGCTTTTGCTAAAGACATTATCAATAGAGCTGAAGCAATTTACCAGAAGACAGTAGCAATTGAAGAGGAGACAATTGAATTTATCAATTCTAAAATGTAACAGACTTTATCTTAAGAAATAAAGATCTCGCCTAAATTATTTCTGCAATAATAGGGAGAAGAGAAGCTCGCAATTTATAAATAGTCGTTCGATATAAAATCGGGCGACTATTTTTAAATTACAGAAAACACATTTCATAGTTTAAAAATTAATTCATAAAAAACTATGAAGAAACTGCCAATACTGTCTCTTAAATTTTTAGGGGAATATCTGGTTTTTAAAAAGTTTAACTCATCAACTCATAACCCCCTTGATTTTAGGGCGATTTGAGCATAGTTGTTAACAAAACCTCCTATTTATTAACAATTTTAGTGTTTTTTTGCACCAAAACTTGCAAGAGTGCTCAATTCGTCTATTTTTGTTAGTGATTAACAGAAGAAAATCAAATTATTTACTTAAAAAATTAAAAACTATGAACAAAGCAGAATTAATTGATGCAATGGCAAGTGATGCTAATTTATCAAAAGCTGATGCAAAAAGAGCATTAGAATCTTTAACTACAAACGTAACTGGTGCACTTAAAAAAGGTGACAAAGTTGCTTTAATCGGATTTGGAACATTTTCTATCTCTGCAAGAGCTGCAAGAACTGGAAGAAACCCACAAACAGGAGCTACGATTCAAATCAAAGCTAAAAAAGTTGCTAAATTTAAAGCAGGATCTGCATTATCTGATGCTGTAAACTAGTTTACAATTAACGTTTCATAAAAAGCCTTCGATTTCCGAAGGCTTTTTTTTATTTTCGCACAATGACAACAACCGAAAAACAAGACTTGTTAAACTACCTCTATAATTTTCTTTCAGAAAATAAAATGAACCTGTTTGAAAAAGTTATTGCGAATCGCACCAAACATGTTACCGTTGCTTTAGAAAATATTTTTCAACCTCAAAATGCTAGTGCAGTTATACGTACAAGTGATGTTTTTGGAATACTGGACGTACATGTTATAGAAAATGACAATGAATACAATGTAAACCCTAGAGTGGTTCACGGAGCCTCTAAATGGATAAACTTACATAAATACAACGAAAAAGAAAACAATACCTTAGATTGCATTAATAAGCTTAAAGCTGATGGCTATAAAGTTTATGGAACAACTCCACATACAGATGACTGCTTAATTCAAGATATTCCGTTAGATAATAAAGTTGCCTTAATGTTTGGAACAGAATTAACAGGCCTTTCTGACATTGCTATGGCGAATGTTGATGGGTTTGTAAAGATTCCGATGTATGGGTTTACCGAAAGCTTAAATATATCTGTTTCTGCATCTATTTGTTTATATGAAATAAGTAGACGCTTAAAAAACTCTAATATTAATTGGAAATTACCAGAAGATGATAAATTGGATCAACTCATTGTTTGGGCCAAGAAAGTTATTAAAGATGGTTCGCTAATTGAAAAACAATACTTAGAGAAGATAGGGCTTAAATCATTGCAAGACGCTAACGAATCTTAAATGAATCTGCCCGAGGCAGAGCCTAGGACAATCCTTTTCGAGTAAATTAACACATCTAATTAAAGTAACTTTGCTTGAGCTTATCAATCGATTTTAGTAAAAGATAGTTATTTTATATTGTTGCTTGTTGGCAAACATTAAAATAATTAAATATATAGAATATGAAAACAGTACTTATATTAATTCTAGTAGTCTTTATAAGAATCACAGCAGGAGCACAAACATCACTCGATTATGACGGTGTAGATGATTACATAGCGACAGGGTTTTCGGGAATTTTAGGTAATAACAGTAGAACTGTTGAGTTTTGGTTTAAAACTGCAGATACTGGACCATCAGGTTTTATTGAGTGGGGAACTCAGGCTATCGCTGGAAGATATACAATTGCATTGAATAGCAATAAATTAAGAGTTGAAGTAGTTGGTAGTTATAAGCAAGGAATAACTGCAATTAATGATGACGTATGGCATCATGCAGCATTCGTCTATAATGGAACAACTCTCACCATCTATCTTGATGGAGTTATTGAAATTTCTGGGGTTTTTAATGCTACTCTGAACACTACAAATACTGCTGATGTAATGATTGGACGATCTATTCTTTATTCACATAGACCTCTTAATGGGCAAATGGATGAAGTCCGTATTTGGAATACAGCAAGAACTTTAGCAGAGATAAGAGATAATATGTTTCATGAATTAACGGGGTCTGAAGCGAATTTGGTTTTATATTTTTCTATGGAATCAACAACAACTGGGACTAATGGTGTTATAGATTTGACAGGAACAAATAATGGTACAATGACAAATATGGATGTTGCTGACATAGTAACTTCCTATGCCGCTACAAGAACTACAAATACCCAAACAAATATTAGAGGGATTTGGGAAGAAACAGGTACTGCAAACTCTTTAGAATCTGATGGATTTTGGATGGATGTAAATAGTACCCTTACTGAAACAAATTACGCTACTTTCGGGCACGATAATGCAGGATCATCTATTGTTTCAACTGATATACCCTTACCTATTGTACAGAGATATGAACAAATTTGGAATGTTATTGGAAAAGGCTCAGTAACATCAAACATTACTTTTGATTTATCGACAATACGTGGAGTTTCTATTACAGCTGGAACAGTTTCAGGATATCGATTATTATACCGAATTGGAACAAGTGGAACCTTCACTGACCTAGGCCCCGCTACCTCTACAGCAAATGTAGATCAGGTAACATTCTCAGCAGTAGTATTAACCGATGGCTACTATACCATTGGAACATTAAATGGAAGTACAAGCCCATTACCTATAGAATTAATAAATTTCACTGCAATACCAGTAAATAATAATTATATAAAAATAGATTGGCAAACAGCTTCAGAAATAAATAACGATTATTTTATAATTGAACGCTCTAAAGATTTATTAAATTGGGAAGAAATAGCAAAAATTGATGGTGCAGGAAACTCTTCATCACCTCTTAGTTACTCTAATACAGATCGCAATCCATTCTTAGGAATATCCTATTATCGTTTAAAACAAACCGATTTTAATGGACAATTTGAATACTCTCAAGTTAGAAGTGTAAATATTACCAGTTCGGTTAATCTACAGGTATTTCCAAACCCAACTGTTAGTCAGATAACAATAGTTGGAAATTCGAGTGAGCTGGAAAAAGTTGCAATATATAATACAGTTGGACAAAATGTTACAATCTTAACTCAGCAAATTGAAAATAATGGAACAAGAGTGGTAATTGATATAACTCAACTTAGTTCAGGAATATATTATATAAAAACAGAAACTACTGCCAACAAACTTTATAAAGAATAGTACCTTTAATGATATAACTGCTCATACATAAACGTTAAACGAAATTCATTTCTTCATCTTCATTGCTCCCAAAACCATAAAAAACCAACCAGTAATTATTAACAAACCTCCAATTGGAGTAATTGGTCCTGCGAACTTTAGTGCATCAACTCCAATAATATTTTTTAAGGTTAATAGGTATATTGAACCCGAAAATAAGATTACACCCCAGAATATGAGTTGAGCTGCAATTCTAAATTGTTTCATTTCAAATTTAATTCCTAACAAAAACAAACCAATTAATATTACGGCATGTATCATTTGGTAGCGAATACCTGTATTAAAACTTGCTAAATGTTCTGGAGATAATACTTCCTTTAATGCATGTGCTCCAAAAGCTCCACCAAGTACTGCAATCATCCCTAAAATTCCGGCCTTAATCAATATATTCCTACTCATTAGTCTAAATCCCTTTTATCAACTTAATATGTTAGTAAAATTCGATAAAAATATTCATCCAAACTTAAATAAATAACGAAATTCGATGTTCGATAGAAATTAGATATATGAAAAAAATACTTTTAATAGGTGCTGGAAGATCAACTTCATCACTAACTCAATATTTGCTGTTTAATGCTGAAAATGAAAATTGGCTTATCACAATTGCTGATCAATCAAAAGAATTGGCTAGCGAGGCAGCAAAAAATCATAATAATGCAAGAGCAATTGCTTTTGATGTAAATAATGAAGAAGAAAGAAGTCGATTAATTGATGAACATGATTTAATTATTTCAATGCTTCCTGCTCACATGCACATGTCGGTAGCTAAAGATTGTATTAAGTACAAAAAACATATGGCTACTGCTTCTTATGTTTCTGAAGAGATGAAAGCTCTTGACAGTGAAGCTAAGGCTGCGGGTATTATAATGATGAATGAGATTGGTGTTGACCCAGGAATTGATCACATGTCGGCAATGCGAGTGATTGATGATATTAGAGATAATGGCGGAGAATTAAAAGCTTTTGAAACATTTACTGGGGGATTAGTTGCTCCAGAAAGTGATAACAACCCTTGGAATTACAAATTCACTTGGAATCCAAGAAACGTAGTTTTAGCAGGTACTGGAACGGCTCAATTTATACAAGGTGGAAAATACAAGTACATCCCTTACACTCAATTATTTAGAAGAACTGAAATAATTGACATTGAAGGGTATGGAAAATTTGAAGGTTATGCGAACAGAGATTCTTTATCCTATAGAGAAATTTACGACTTAAATGATATTCCAACAATGTACCGTGGAACTTTAAGAAAACTCGGTTATTGCAAAGCTTGGGATCTTTTTGTTCAATTGGGTGCTACCGATGATACTTACGTATTAGAAGGATCAAAGAATATGACCAATAGAGAATTTATCAATTCATTCTTAGGTTTTAACCCGAATGATTCTGTTGAATTAAAATTTAAACACTATTTAAACATCAGACAAGACGAAATTGAGCTATTTGAAAAGTTTGAATGGTTAGGGATTTTTGAAGAAACTAAAATTGGACTTAAAAATGCTACACCTGCTCAAATTTTACAACATATTTTAGAAAAAAAATGGACTCTTGCTCCAGAAGATAAAGATATGATTGTGATGTGGCACCGTTTCAGATTTAAAACTGCTACTGGAGAAGATAAGGAAATTCATTCTTCAATGGTGGTTAAAGGTGATGACCAACGTTATACTGCCATGGCAAAAACAGTTGGATTACCATTAGCCATTTCAGTTAAAATGATTTTAAACGGAACCATCACTACTCCTGGAGTTCATGTTCCAATATTAAAAGAAATATACAACCCAATTTTAGATGAATTGGAAAACTATGGAATCAACTTTTTAGAAAAAGAAGTGACTCCAACGTTTTATTAAATAGTGATAGGTTTTGAGTTCTGAGAAATAAGCTTTCTCACAACCCATACCTCACCACACAATACTAGTTTAATATGAATATCTTAATAGTTTCTGCTACCTATTTAGAAATAGAACCTTTATTACTTCAATTAAATTTTGAACAAGAGGTCAATCAAAAATTAAAAAGATATAGTTACAACAACCATAATATTGATGTTTTAGTCCCTGGTGTTGGTATGACTTGCACAGCTTATTGGATGGGAAAAACCTTAAGTTCTAAGATTTATGATACTGCTATTAATTTAGGGTTAGCTGGTAGTTTTGATGAGAATTTAACAATTGGGACAACAGTTCATGTTACCTCTGATAGAATATCAAAACTAGGAGCTGAAGATGGAGAATCTTTCCTATCATTAGTAGATATGAATCTAATTGTGGCTGAAGATTTCATTTTAAACCAAGGTGAAATGATTAACACTATTCCAGTTAAAAATTCTGTAATAGATGCTTTAGAAAAAACATCTGCACTTACTGTAAATACTGCTCATGGTTATGAAAATTCTATTCAAAAAATAAAAACACTTTTTAATCCTCAGGTAGAAAGTATGGAAGGTGCTGCTTTCTTTTACGCCTGTCTATTTGAAAGAATTACCTGCTCACAAATTAGAACGATCTCTAACAAAGTTGAAAAACGAAACAGAGATAGCTGGAACATCCCTTTAGCTGTTAAAAACTTATGTGATACAGGATTACAAATACTTAACACGCTATAAGATGGCTGAAAAACTTTCTATAGGATTTTCTCCTTGCCCTAATGATACTTTTATTTTTGATGCGTTAGTGCATCATAAAATAGATACCGAAGGATTAGATTTTAATGTTTATTTAGGAGATGTAGAAGACCTCAATAATAAAGCATTTAATGGAGAATTAGACATTACTAAAATCAGTTATCATGCGTATGGTTATTTAACTGCATACTATGTTTTGTTAAATTCTGGAAGTGCACTAGGTAAGGGTTGTGGACCACTTTTAATTCAGAATTCAGAATCCAGAATTCAGAATCCAGAGGATTTATCTTCTTTAAAAATTGCTATCCCGGGAAAGTATACAACAGCAAATTTATTGTTAAGTATTGCGTATCCTGAAGCTAAAATAAAAAAAGAAATCTTGTTTTCTGATATTGAAAATGCAGTTATTAATAACGAAGTAGATGCTGGATTAATTATCCATGAAAACAGATTTACTTATCAAGATAAAGGACTAGAGAAAATTATTGATTTAGGTGAGTTTTGGGAAAAAACTACTGGTAATCTAATTCCTTTAGGAGGTATTATTATTAAGAGAAACCTTCCTTTAGCAACTATTGAAAAAGTAAATAGAATACTCAAGAAAAGTATTGAATTTGCTTTTAAAAACCCAACAGAACCTTTAGAGTATATGAAGAAAAATTCGCAAGAAATGAGTGAAAAAGTAATGATGCAGCATGTAGAACTTTATGTAAATAAATATTCTATAGACTTAGGTAGAGAAGGAAGAAATGCCATTACTCAAATGTTTAACTTAGCACAAGAAAAAGAAATTATTCCAAATATTACAGAATCACTATTTATAGATTAAGATATGATAATAGTAACAGGAGCAGGAGGATTCATTGCAAGTTGTTTAGTGAGTAAACTAAACCAAGAAGGATTTAAAGATATCGTTTTAGTTGATGATTTTTCTAGTGAAATAAAAAATAAAAACTTTGAAGGAAAAACCTTTTCTCAGAAAGTAGATAGAGCCGTTTTTGTTGATTGGTTAAAAGAAAATGAGCATCTGATTCAGTTTGTTTTTCATATTGGTGCAAGAACAGATACGACTGAATTTGATGTTGATTTATTCAACAAATTAAACCTCAACTACACCAAAGATATTTGGAATATTTGTACTGAATTTGGACTACCATTGGTTTATGCTTCTTCTGCAGCAACGTATGGTTTAGGTGAGTTTGGCTATGATGACAACCATGAAGTTGTTGAAAATCTAAAGCCTTTAAACCCTTACGGAGATTCTAAAAACGATTTTGATAAATGGGCTTTAAAACAAGAAAAGCAACCTTACTTTTGGGCTGGTTTAAAGTTTTTTAATGTGTATGGTCCTAATGAATTTCATAAAGGACGAATGGCTTCTGTTATTATGCATGCTTTTAATCAGATAAAAGAAACAGGTACTATGAAGTTATTCGCATCACACAACCCTAACTATAAAGACGGTGAACAATTACGTGATTTTGTTTATGTAAAAGATGTTGTAAATGTGTGTATGTTTTTATTAAACCATCGTAAAGATTCTGGTTTATATAATTTAGGATCAGGACAAGCACGTTCTTTTAAAGATTTGGTTAAAAACACGTTTAAAGCATTGGATAAGAAACCAGAAATTGGTTTTATTCCAACACCAGAAGACATTAGAGATAAATACCAATATTTTACTGAAGCCAATATGGCCAAACTAAAATCTATAGGTTATGATACTCCTTTCCACACCCTAGAAGAAGGTGTTGAAGATTATGTAAAGAATTATTTGATGGATAAGACTTATTATTAACTTTTAAGACACTAATTGTAAGAGACCTGAAAAAAAATGAAAACCTATATTTTAAAATTAAGAGGAATTAATTTTAGTGGCCAAAAGAAAATTTTGGTTACTGATTTAAAAGCTCGTTTTTATTCATTAGGGTTTAGTGACGTTAAAACCTAAATAAAAAGTGGTAATGTTGTTTTTAGCTACAAGAAAAATGACTCTGAAAAATTCAGCAAATTATTTTCGATAAAATAAAATATCACTATGGATTTGAAGTTCCTAATCTAATTTTAAATTCAGATGAAGTTAAAGAAGCACTGGCAAAAAATCCTTATCCAAATATTGAAAAACCTTATTTCACCTTTCTATACGAACTACCTTTAGAAGAAAATATTAATGAACTAAATAAATTTAGTTTTGACAATGAGTTTTATGAGTTGAAACGGAAGGCAATTTATTACCACTTTCCTAACGGAGCAGGAAAAGCTAAAATGACACTTAACTTTTTTCAAAAAAAACTAAAAGTATCTAGTACGATACGGAATTTAAAAACCACCAAAAAGTTATTAGAAATGGCTAAATTCGTTAATTAGAAAACGTATAACATTTTGAGCAATCTTACCCCATTAGCAGAACGACTTAGACCCAATACTTTTGAAAAGTATATTGGACAGCAACACCTTATCGGTGAAGGATGTACCTTGCGTAGTTTTATAGAGAAAGGCATTATTCCTTCCATGATATTTTGGGGGCCTCCTGGTGTTGGAAAAACAACTTTGGCCAACATTATTGCTAATTATTTAAAGCGCCCATTCTACACGTTAAGTGCAATTAATTCTGGCGTTAAAGATATTAGAGAGGTTATAGAAAAGGCGAAATCACAACAGTTTTTTGGAACTAATAATCCTGTTTTATTTATTGATGAGATTCATCGTTTTAGTAAATCGCAACAAGATTCTTTATTAGGAGCGGTTGAAAAAGGAATTATAACGCTGATTGGAGCAACAACAGAAAACCCTTCTTTTGAAGTAGTTTCAGCCCTACTATCTCGTTGTCAGGTGTATGTTTTAAAAGAACAAACTAAAGAAGATCTATTGCAATTGATTGATATTGCTTTGACGACTGATGAGTTCTTAAAAAAGAAAAAAGTTAAAATAAAAGAGCACGAAGCACTACTCCAATTATCGGGTGGAGATGCCAGAAAACTCCTTAATACATTAGAGATTGTTGTCAATAGTTTTGATACGGAGAAGATTGTAATTACCAATGATAATGTACTCGAAATTGTACAGCAAAACATTATTCGATACGATAAAGCAGGAGACCAACATTATGATATTATTTCTGCTTTTATAAAATCAATACGAGGAAATGACCCAAATGCTGCTGTTTATTGGCTAGCAAGAATGATTGAAGGTGGAGAAGATGTAAAGTTTATAGCCAGAAGATTGCTCATATCGGCATCTGAAGATATTGGAAATGCAAATCCTACAGCATTAGTAATTGCTAACAATTGTTTTCAGGCAGTTAGCGTAATTGGCTTTCCTGAAAGTAGGTTAATTCTATCTCAAACAGCAATTTATTTGGCTAATTCACCCAAAAGTAATGCTTCTTACATGGCAATTAACGATGCGCAAGAATTAGTAAAAAGAACGGGGACTCTACCTGTTCCATTACCGATAAGAAATGCACCTACTAAGCTCATGAAAGACCTTAGGCATGGAGCTGGCTACAAATATTCGCATAATTATGAAGGTAATAATGGAGCACAAGAATATATGCCAGATGAAGTAAAAGGAACAAAATTTTATGAACCCGGCAATAATTCTAAAGAAGCAAGCTTCAGAAAGTTTTTAAAGGAAATATGGAAAAATAAATACAACTATTAATACTCATTATGAATTTCGAGATAGACGAAGCAACTTACAATAAAATAGCTCAAACTATTCACAGCGACAAAAGTCCTGTTGGAATTGATGCAAAGAAAACACACATATTAATTCTTAAAGGATTAGCTGATTTAAACGGAAAAGTGGATAGGTTAGAAAAGGAAATAGCAACGCTAAAAAGTCAATCTTAACTCTTCAACTTAACCGCAAGCAACGTATTTTTCAACAAACTAGCAATTGTCATTGGCCCTACTCCTCCTGGCACAGGAGAGATAAAAGCACATTTAGGAGCTACCTCATCAAACTTAACATCTCCCAATAATTTATAACCCGATTTTTTAGAACTATCTTCAACTCTATGAATACCAACATCAATTACTGTTGCTCCTTTTTTAACCATATCTGCCGTAACAAATTCTGGTTTACCAATAGCAACAATTAAGATATCTGCTTGGTTTGTAATTGCTGATAAATTTTGAGTTCTACTATGTGTTAAAGTAACCGTACAGTTTCCTGGATAAGAATTACGCGCCATTAATACACTCATTGGAGAACCAACAATATGGCTTCTTCCAATTACTACACAATTTTTACCTTCTGTTGGAATATTATAATGTTTCAATATTTCAGTAATACCATAAGGAGTTGCTGGTAAAAAGCTAGAAATATCCAATAACATTTTACCTAAACTTACTGGATGAAATCCATCTATATCTTTCTCTGGAGCTATCGCTTCAGTTACTTTTTGTTCATCAATGTGATTTGGCAATGGCAATTGAACTATAAAGCCATCAATATCTGCATTGTTATTCAATTTTTCTATTTCAGCTAACAAGTCAGCCTCACTAATATCAATCTCTAGTTTTACCAATGAAGAATCAAACCCTACTTTCTCGCAAGCTTTAACTTTTGCATTTACATACGTTTTACTTGCTCCATCTTCACCAACTAATACTGCAGCCAAATGAGGAGTTTTAATCCCTTTTTCTTTTAGCTTTTCAACTTCTATAGCAATCTCTTCTTTAATTTTATTTGAGACTTCTTTTCCGCTTACAATTGTTGGTTCCATAAATCTAGTTTTAGTCTTACTGTTTATCTTTTTGGCATATTCTGCATCATCTGAGCCATCTTCTTCTTATCTCCCATCATGCGCATCATTTTACTTGTCTGCTCAAATTGTTTCATCAACTTGTTTACATCTTGTATATTAGTACCACTTCCTTTGGCTAACCTCTTTCTTCTACTTCCATTTAATACTTTTGGGTTTGCTCTTTCATGTGGAGTCATTGATTGAATAATTGCTTCAATACCTTTAAAGGCATCATCATCAACATCCATATTTTTCATCGCTTTTCCTACTCCAGGAATCATTCCCATCAAGTCTTTTACATTACCCATTTTCTTAATCTGAGCAATCTGAGCAATAAAATCATCAAAATCAAACTTATTTTGAGAAATCTTTTTTTGTAATTTTCTGGCTGCTACTTCATCATACTGTTCTTGGGCACGCTCTACTAGACTTACAACATCTCCCATTCCCAAGATCCTGTCAGCCATTCTTTCTGGGTGAAATACATCCAAAGCTTCCATTTTCTCTCCAGTACCAATAAATTTAATTGGTTTATCTACTATATTTCGAATAGACAAGGCGGCTCCACCTCTTGTATCACCATCTAATTTGGTTAATACAACTCCATCAAAATTTAATCTATCATTAAATGCTTTTGCAGTATTTACAGCATCTTGCCCAGTCATAGCATCTACAACAAACAACGTTTCTTGTGGATTAACAGTCTTTTTAACATCCGAAATTTCGGTCATCATTTGCTCATCAACAGCTAAACGACCGGCAGTATCAATAATAACAACATTGTGTCCCTTAGCTTTTGCATGTTCAACTGCTCTTCTTGCAATATCAACTGGGCTTTTATTTTCTTTATCGCTCCAAACCTCAACACCAACTTGCTCTCCTAAAACATGTAATTGATCTATTGCTGCAGGTCTGTAAACATCACCAGCAACCAATAAAGGGTTTTTTCCTTTTTTGTTCTTAAGATGTAATGCTAATTTTCCTGAAAAAGTTGTTTTACCAGAACCTTGTAACCCTGCAACTAATATTACAGCAGGATTTCCAGAAATGTTAATTTCTGAAGTTCCTCCCCCCATTAAGTTGGCTAACTCATCATGTGTAATCTTAACCATTAATTGATGTGGAGAAACGGAAGTCATCACATTCTCTCCTAAGGCTTTTTCTTTAACCGTATCAGTAAATTGCTTTGCAACTTTATAGCTAACATCAGCATCTAACAATGCTCTACGAATTTCTTTTACGGTTTCGGCTACATTAATTTCAGTTACTTGTCCTTGTCCTTTTAATACCTTAAAGGCTCTATCTAACTTATCGGATAAACTATCAAACATTTTCTTCTATCAATTTTATTGAACACAAATTTAACATTTCTTATCGAATTTTAAACGCCTTACTTTTAGCAATATTAAAAAGGTTTTGATATCAATATTATCTTCTGATTTTTCTCCTGAAAAACAGTAAATTTGTTTAACACAATTTAAGTTGCATTTTAACGTGCCCAACAAGTACATTAGCAAACATAAGTAAAAATGAAAAAGATAATTTCAACAATATTTGTAATCACGCTACTAATTAGTTGTAGCAAAGATGATGATATTTCAATTCCCGTAACTGCTGCTTCATCAACATCTAATAGAGGTAGTTTAATTGCTGTAATATTTGAGGGCCTTTAGTGAAAACAGATGATTTCGATTACATTGTTGCAGGAATCATCAAGTATTTCGACTACAAAACTGAAGCTTATTTAGCACCAATTGATTATGGAAATGGAACTTGTGTCGAATGGGCAACTAAAACATGGCCAGCAGGAAGCTAAGGTATCAAAACATGGCCAGCAGGAAGCAAAACTTTTAGTTTAGTGAAATCTGGAGGTAAAAAACAGTTAATAATTTCCAATAATATGGTCAACTTTATCAGCTTAGTGTAAAGTTGATCTTTTTTAGGTTTTCAAGTAATGTTAGCTGGAAAAAGTTTATGCAGTGTCATAAAGGATGGTTGATGATTAGCTTAATCAATTGTTAAAAAAAGGGGAGTGATTCTTAATCACTCCCCAAAGAATAATGAACTATTTTATGTTCCTACATACTAACTTAAAAATGAAAAATGTTCAATTATTGAATTTCTGTAACAAAGGTTACTTCTATATCTGTGTCTCCTGGAGCACAAGTTCCATCTTTAACACCTGGTTGATGCTTTAAAGTAACTGTAGTTTCTCCAGAAGCAATTACCCCAGTTGACCAAAATGTTGTAATTCCTACTTCATAAGTTCCATCAGAATCTGTTCTTGTAATAGCGACATTTGTGTTTGATGGTGAATAACAAAATAAATGCTCATCATCTTCTTGTTGAACCTCTAAGGTAATATCTTCCGCAGGGCTTTCAGATTCATTTAACAACTGAATTGTTGCACTGTAATAAGTATTTGCAGCTAATCTAATAGTATCATGCTGAGTTGGTGCATTTCCACCATCTCCATCTGGATCTCTAAATGCATATTGAACCGATGGCTGAACCCCTGCTGTATCTACAAAAGAGAGTATAGCGCTAGTTATTAATTCTTCTCCGTTTACTGGTGGAGTATTTTGATTTGTTGGTAATGGTGTATCATCATCTTTTTTACACCCTGTTACAAATAAAGTAAATAATGTTATTACTAAAATTGAATATGTTTTTATTGTTTTCATTGTTATAAATTTTAAAAAATTAGTTTAAGTTTTAGGGTATAATTTCTACCCATTTCATCAGCATAATATCTAAACCTATTTAAGTAGTCTCGATAAGCTGTATTTAATAAATTCTTGATTTTAAAGTCTACTATTAATTTTTGTTTTTTAACTATAGGAATACCAAACCCTAAACCAGCACTTAACAAATTATAAGCATTTGGAGAGGATGAATAATCACTATTAGCTGGAATATGATGTTGCTTTAAAACATTCTGCACACCAATCTCTATATAAGCATCTGTTAGCTTTTTGAGTTTTGGCAACTTCCATTCTAAAGTGTTCTCAAATCGGTTAGCAGGCATTCCTACTAGCCATTCGTTAGCTGTTAGGTTGTAAGCATTTAAAAAGGAAGTTTTACCTGTCCATGTTAAATGATTAACAAGCTGATAACTCATTTTTAGATCAACTCCCGTTAAGGCAGCATCTACCTGTGTGTAATTAAAAGTTGGAAAAGCACCTCTAATTGTTAGCGTAGCAGGAATTGTTGGTTTTAAGTAAATAAAATTATTGATATGATTATAAAAACCTTCTATTTGAAGTAGAAAGCCTTTATTTACATAATCAACAGCAAAAATAGTATTGTAAGCCTTTTCTGCAACCAGATTAGTATCACCATACTCTACCGCTGCTGCGCCATGATGTAAGCCATTACTAAACAATTCACTCACATTTGGAGGTCTCCAAGCCATTCCAAAATTAACTCTTGTAGTTAACATCTCATTAGGCTTATAGACAGCTCCTACACTTCCCGAAACATTTTTATAGGTGTAATCGTAACTGTTATACACCCTTTTATTACTATTCCATTTATACACTTGCTGATAGACATAATCATACCTTAATCCTGTTTCCAATTCAAATTTAAAATCATCACTTCTCCATTTTTCTATTAAAAATATACCTGTTCCGTATTTTATAAAAGCGGGTATAAATTCTCTTCCTTCAAATGTATTGGCTTGATGAATTGTTGAAACACCAATTTGAGTATTGAAAGCTCCTTTTCTATTTTGCTTCCAACTTAATTCTCCTAAATGGGTAGTTATTTCAAATTGTAATTCAGGTAAATTTAAAGCAGCCAAACTATCCTTTCTTGGTAAATGCTTATCATATTCTTGACGCAAATTATATTGACGGGCATATATAAAGTTTAATTTTCCTAAATCTCCTGTTAACCAATAGGCTTTTACCTTAAACAGCTCGTGCTCTATGTGTTGAAATGGTCTGTTTATCTCATAAGTGAAATTAGCAGACTCTAATGGTTCATCAGCTTCTATAGCTCGTTGCAAATCGGTTAAGTTCCCAATATGTGCAGCAGAAAATATTCCAATATCAGTGTTAAACTGACTGTAAAAAGTTTCTACCCCATATTTTTCTTTATTGAAACCTAACGCCCAAGAAAAATTATACTCTTTTAACCCTGTATTTTTTAAATAGTAATATGGAGTGGTTACATTTCCTGACCTTTTTAAAGTGCCTTGTAATCTCCAACTCAATCCTTTTAATTTACCAATATTACCATCTAATGTAGCTGAAGAAACACCTAGCCTTCCATTAGAAGCTCCTGCTAAATTTAATTCGCCATTCATTCCAGAAGAATCTCTTAATGCACGAGGTTCCACTAAAACTACTCCAGCAATGGCATTAGCTCCATATCTAATTCCATCAGCACCTTTTATAACACTTAGCTTCTCGGCAATATAAGGGTCAATTTCTGGAGCATGTTCATTTCCCCATTGTTGTCCCTCTTGTCTTATCCCATTATTTAAAATAAGAACTCTATCGCTATGCAAACCGTGTATTACTGGTTTAGAAACACTATTCCCTGTATTTAAAGTAGTTACCCCTGTAATTGATTTTAAACTCTCCCCTAAAGACTCTCCTCTGGATTGGTTCATCTCTTTTTCAGAAAGCTCTTTTTTCACTACAGAAATTTCTTCTTCTTCCCTTATTTCTTGAATAGAAAATTCTTCTAACTCTTTGGAATGATGTTCTGGATAAAAATGATATGTTAAACTCTTTGTTAAGGTAATTGTTTCTGTAATAGGATCACATCCTAAATGACTTACAATTATCGTATAAGTTCCTTTACACAGATTTTCAATTTTGTAATTTCCCTTATCGTCAGAAACTGATCCACGTTCTAACTCTTTAATGTAAACTGTTGCAAACATTAAAGGTGTTTTATCGTGTTCATCAATAACCTTACCTGACAAAGTATAGTTACATACTGTTGTTTGTGTAAAACAATTGTAAGTATTCAGAAACAATACCAAAACAAAAAGTAGCTTACTATTAAGCATGCTATATGTATTGGTAAATAAAAATGATTGAAAAGAAAACGGTTATGCTTTCTTAAATAGAACTATTAAAAAATAATAGTGGACTAAAGGCTAGACGGAGGCCCTCTTAAAGAGATTGAACTAAAACAAATATTCTTTGCTAGCCATAAGAAATGTGTTTTTACCTTATTCTCTTGATAACGAATAATTTCAGAAGAGTTGGCTAAAAAGTCATCTAATAAACTGGCTGAAAAATTGAAATCACAGATGAAATCCAAATGAGCAAACTCGATATCATGAAAGTGTGTAGTTCCTGCTAATTCACATTCTTGTACTTCATGGTCGTGTTCAAAAAATTCGTGAAAAGCCTTACCTAATACTACATTAAATATAACTAGTACTAAAACAATGGATATTATCTTTTGAAAGATTTTCATGATATAAAGGTAGTATTTTCCCTTAAAATAGTTCTGAAAATTGATTTTTTTAGTAAAAATAAAAGTGACTGCAATATAATTAAGGGGTTTTACCCTATAAATTAAAAATAAATTTCTAGCTACTCATTTGCTGTAATCATATAAACAGACAATGCTGCTCCATCATAAAAATGCCACATTTCATCCGATTCTATTTTATGAAAAGCTGAAAAGCTGAATCGGTCATTAAAAAGTAAATACCTGTTGAAGCACTTCTTTGAGCACTATTTCTATTAATCACCTCTTTTTTAAATCTATACGTCTCCTTAAAATATCCACCCTCAGGATGTTTTTCTAATTGTAACTTTTCTATCCAGTATTGTTCGTTTTTCATTTGTTTTTATTTCATTAATGTCTAACAAAAGCGAGAAACAGTAAGAATTTATTTCCCGATACAGAAAGTAAAGCTACATACTATGATTTACTTATACGGTTTTGAGTAACAAAATAGCAACAAAAAGTGTCATCCTTAAGAAAGCATTAGAAACTGTTGATAAGTATTTTAATAACTACAACTTCAATCACTAAGTATATATACGTACTAAATTAACATAAAATCTCTATAAAATGATATTGTATTTATAACTTTGGTGTATCTATAAGCTCAATAAGTATAATTGTGTACTTATTCAATTGTTGTAGCAAATTGAGGCAACTTTTTTTATAAAAGATTCGTCTTTAACGAAAAGTAATAAATTTTTACCGCAACTAATCATACACAAACGTTAAACGAAAAAAGCAACGTACTTTCCCACTATGTCTTTAACTTCTTCTAAAACTAGATTTCATTTTTTAATCTTGTTTTAGAAGAAGTTAAACAACAAGTTGGCACACAAATTTAAATAGAAGACTAAACTAAAAGAACCATGAAGAAAATACTACTTTTTATATTCGCAGCATTTACATTAATAACATCTCAAGCACAAAACTGTAACGCAATTCTATTTAATCAAGATGGAAATAGTTTTCAGGTTATATTGAATGGTATACTTCAAAATTCAAATTTTGAAACGAATGTTAAGATTACTGACTTGAGTTTTAAAGGGAGCTATAAAGTAACTGTCATATTTGAAGATAATAAAGTTCCTAATTTGGAGAAGACCATCTATATGATGGAGAGTAACACTGAATATACTTACAACATAAAAAAAAATAAGAAAGGAAAGTATGTACTTCGTGCCCAAAGTTTTGTTCCAATTGCCCAAGCAACACAGCCTGCTCCAACCCAAGCCGTAATTATTTATTCAACAACTCCTGCACCAGCCCCAACACAAACTGTAACTCAAACTATTTCTACATCTACAACATCTCATAATAATGGTACTCAAGACAATGTATATATGGGTGTTCAAGTTGGTGATGTTGGAATGAATTTAAATATTAATGTTAATGATGGTGGTTCTCATTCAGGAACTACAACATCTTCTTATTCTGAAACTACAACGACTAGTTCTAATTACACAAATGAACCTACATCAGCTAATGATCATTATATCATGGCAGGATACAACGGATCTATTGGTTGTCCCTATCCAATGAGTGATTCAGATTTTAATTCTGCGAAACAATCTGTTGCATCAAAAGACTTTTCTGAGAGTAAATTAATCGTAGCCAAACAAATAACAAAAGTGAATTGTTTAACTTCTAATCAGGCTAAACAGATTATTCAATTATTTGATTTTGATAAAACTAAATTAGAATATGCCAAGTTTGCTTATGGTCATACGTTTGATATTGGAAACTATTACCAAGTTAATGATGCATTTGACTTTGATTCTTCTATCAGAGAGTTAAATGATTATATCAATGGAAAGTAATTCTTAACTAATCAATTCCGCTGTTAAATCACCCAAAATAGCTGCAACTCCTTTTTTAGTAAAATCCTTTGAAAATGAATTTTCACTTTTTTTCTCACAATTACATGGGCAATATTTCTCATTAAAATTTGTCTTATACTCAGTAAGACATCACATAGACTTTTTAGTTGCCTTAAAGTAAACTTAATATACTTATTTAGAAAGTATCAGTTTCTTAAAGATTTTCAACTTCTATATACCTATTAACTTTCTCTTAAAAAAAGATTACCTTTGTTTAACACAATTTAATTCGTATTGAAACGCCACCAAAAATTACGTTAGCGTGCATAAAAACAAGAATATGAGAAATTCAATTGTCCTATTATTTATCATTGCTTGTGCAGGTAATCAATTAACATTTGGGCAAGGTGTAAATAACATCATAATCCAGCCGAGTAACCCAACAGTAACGGATACAGTATTCGTTATATCTGACTTTTCTTACTATGGTAATTGTGCTGTTGGCCTTGTAAATTTAGATATAATTCAGTCGAGTACTGTCATTAATATTTATCCTGAATATTGTGGATTTGGAGGCTCTACTTTATGTAACTCCATTGACACGTTCTCACTAGGTGTTTTACCAATAGATAATTACATAGTTAACATAGAATACCATCAAGGGACAATATGTGCTGGAAGTTTTGATACAATTATTGCAAATACTGATACCACCTTTGAAATCGCCACACTCTCAACTGGTTCTATAATATCTTTAGAAAATGAAATTAGCATTTATCCAAATCCAACATCCGACTTCATTACTATGCAATCTACAGAATATATTGAGGTAATTAAGCTTTTTGATATAACTGGAAAAGAAATAAAAGTTTCAATTTATGACGGTAAAATAGGTCTTTTATCTCTCTGTTCTGGTGTATATGTTCTATCTATTCAGTTGAAAAGTGGTAAAGTTGTTACAAAAAAAATCATTAAAAATAACGAGCGCTAACATAACCTAAAATGCATTGAAACGCGGCCAACAATTACGTTGTGTGTCATTTAATAAAACCTAATTACTAAAAATATTATAGAATATTATTTACCCTCTCATTGTGTAAAACCATAGTAGTTTCAGTGCTTTGTATATAATCTAAAGTAGATAATCTATCGAGAATAAAGCTCCTTAACTCATCAGAGTTCTTCACTCCTATGTGCAAAATGAAATCATTGTTGCCTGCCATATGAAATAATTGTATAACACCAGGGAATTTAGATGCCTTCTCTTTAAAATCTGCAATTATTGAACGATGTTGTTTGTTTAGCTTAATTGCTAATATTACCTCAATATTAAGACCCAATTTTTTTTGATCGATTTGAGCAAATGCCCCTTTAAAATAGCCTTTCTGGATTAGTTTCTTAATTCTATCGTGTGTGCTAGATTGTGCAATTTCAACTTTTGCAGAAATCTCTTTGTTGGATAGCCGTGCATTATTCAGTAATAGTCTCAAAATCTGAATATCTTTCGAATCTAGTTCATCTCTCATAGCAATATCGAATTATTTTCGGTTTAATTAAAATACAAAGGAATGTTATTGTGTAAAGGTCGCTTTTAAAGTATTTTTGTACAAAAGTAATGAGATATATGGAATTAAATAAATTATAATCACAATCTTTCCAAATGAATGAAATAAAAATATTTTCTCCAGCGACTGTCGCTAATGTAAGTTGTGGGTTTGATGTGTTAGGTTTTTGCCTAGATAGTGTCGGTGATGAGATGGTAATTAGAAAAGTGGATAAAAAAGGTATAAAAATTACTAAAATCGAAGGATTTGACTTACCGTTTGAAACCGAATTAAATGTTGCTGGAGTTTCTGCTCTAGCTATGTATGATGTTATTAATCCAGATTATGGATTCGAAATTGAAATCCGCAAAAATATAAAACCTGGAAGCGGAATTGGTAGCAGTTCGGCCAGTGCCGTTGGTAGTGTTTTTGGAATAAACGAGCTCTTAGGCAGACCGTTTAATAAAACCGAATTAACACAATTTGCAATTAAAGGTGAAGCTTTAGCTAGTAAAAGTGAACATGCAGATAATGTAGCACCTGCTTTATTTGGCGGCTTTACTTTAGTTAAAAGCATATCGCCTTTAGAAATCCTAAAAATTCCGTCACCAAATAATTTATATGCAACCATTATTCACCCTCAAATAGAAATTAAAACATCTGAATCTAGAGCTATTCTTCCGAAAGATGTAAAGCTTCAAGATGCAATTATACAGTGGGCCAATTTTGGAAGTTTGATTCATAGCTTACATACTAATAATTATGAATTAATACAAAAATCCCTGCATGATGTAATTATAGAACCATATAGAAGCAAATTGATTCCACATTATTATGAAATCAAAAATGAAGCACTAACCGCAGGAGCTTTAGGCTCTGGTATTTCTGGTTCTGGACCTTCGGTTTTTTCTTTATGCAAAGGACTTGAAACAGCCTATAATGTGAGGGATGCAATAAAGAAAGTGTATTCAAAAACGGGGATTGATTTTGATATTTACGTCTCAAAAATTAATACAGAAGGAATAAAGGTTCTTTAGCTCAATATATTTCGAATTAATAGGAAACAAAAAAAATGAATTATTACAGTTTAAATAAAAAAGCACCAAACATATCTTTTAAAGGTGCAGTTATAAAAGGATTAGCCCCTGATAAAGGTTTATATTTTCCTGAATCCATTACACCTTTGCCTAAAGTGTTTTTCGATAACATAGATAATTTGTCTCATTCTGAAATTGCCTTTGAAGCTATTAAGCAATTTGTGTCATCAGATATTCCAGAGGATATTTTAATGACCATTATTAAAGAAACACTATCATTTGATTTCCCTATTGTGGAATTGAATAAAAACATTTCAACTTTAGAGCTCTTTCACGGCCCGACTATGGCATTTAAAGATGTTGGTGCTCGTTTTATGGCACTAAGTTTAAGTTACTTTAATCAAAAAAATAGCAACAAAGTTACAGTGCTTGTAGCAACATCTGGCGATACAGGTGCTGCTGTAGCTAATGGATTTTTAGGGGTTAAAGGAGTAAATGTGGTTATACTTTACCCTAGTGGAAAAGTAAGTGATATTCAAGAAAAACAATTAACCACCTTAGGACAAAACATTAGTGCCTTAGAAGTTAACGGTACTTTTGATGATTGTCAAGCCATGGTTAAAACTGCTTTTTTAGACGAAAACCTTACTAGTAAAATGCAATTAACTTCTGCCAATTCTATTAATGTGGCACGTTGGTTGCCGCAATTATTTTACTTTATGTTCGCATATAAAAAATTGCATAATAAGTATGAAGACATTGTGTTTTCGGTACCTAGTGGGAATTTCGGAAATGTATGCGCAGGTATAATGGCACAACAATTAGGATTACCTATTAAACATTTTATAGCATCAAATAACGAAAACAATGTTGTAACTGAGTATTTAAAGACACAGTTATATAATCCAAAACCATCTTTACAAACCATCAGTAATGCCATGGATGTTGGAGCTCCAAGTAACTTTATTCGCATTCAAGAAATCTATAAAAATAAATTTGAAACCTTAAAAGATAATGTGTCTTCATTTAGTTTTTCTGATGATGAAACTAAAGCAGCTATGTTAGAAATTTATAACAATCATAATTATGTTGCAGATCCACATGGAGCGGTTGGCTATTTAGGTTGTAAATCTTATTTAGAAAAGAATACAAATGCACATTGCGTCTTTTTAGAAACGGCACATCCAACCAAGTTTTTAGATGTTGTTGAAGATGTCATCAAAACAAAACAAGCCTTACCACAACAAATTCAATCTGTAATGGGGAAAATTAAATTGGCAACTATAATTTCTACTTATGAGGATTTTAAAGAGTATTTATTGGAATAGCTTCGCTGTTACTTATACACAACTAAAAAAACGAACACACAACAACGCATATAAAAAATAGCAGGAATGAGATAAACCTATAGCTTAGTTCTTTTCTATTATCTTTTTTTTTAACTGAAAAGTAGCACATATAAGTCAGCTACTTTTCATATGCAAGAGCGTTGTGTGTAATTTAATCAGTGTACTTTATTTAAGAAAATCCGTTTTATAAATTCAGGATTAGCACCTGATATAATGAAAGATATACTAATATGCCAATAGGTTGCAACATAGAATAATAATAAAATCATTTGAAATAGTCTAAAATCTACATAGCTTGTGCTCCATAAAGCTAATAATCCAATTCCTAACAACCCCAAGCCATTCCACTTCATAGCATCTTTCCAAAACACTTTTAAACGCTCTTTGTCTCCCTTAAATATATCGCTTCGGAAAAGTGGAAGCATTCCCCAAAATGCAAAATGGTATAAAATTAACACGATCCAACTTATGGGTTTAAAACTTGTTAATAAACACAAGGCCGGCAGGCTATAAATTAATAAAGTGACTTTATACACGTCTTTAAAAACAGGTAAGTCGTAATATAATGCCATAACAAGGTTAATATTGATAATTCAGTGGAATGAAAGTAAATTGAAAAATCAACCCTATATTTAAAATAAAAAGATCCTAAATAAATGTTTGAACAAAGCTTTAAAAATATAGACGACATACTGCATAAAGATGCAGGATGCGGAAGTGAATTGGATTATTTAGAACAAACCTCTTGGGTGTTGTTTTTAAAATACTTAGACGATTTAGAAAAGGATAAGGAAAATGCAGCCTTACTTTCTGGAAAAGAATACACAAGACTCATTGAACCAGTCTACCAATGGGAAACTAGAAAAGACCTCCTATTTGCCGATACAGAAAGTTCCTAGTCCATATTTAATAGTATCTAGAGGTATTGAGTACCAAAATAGTCACACTAATTTCACAACTTTTAGGAAAGTAAATGGAAAGTTTCCGAATTTCCCGATTGGAAAGTAACTCTTCTTTAATAGCAAGCTAAATTAAGTGTTATTATTTGATGAAAACACATATTAAACCTTAACCGTTATAATTTCATCAATTCGAGTAGTATATCTTGGTGATAAACGCTCTTGTTTCATCTTCCAAGTTCTACCTAAATCTTGACAAGCTAATTTAAGTTTTTTTTGACCAATAGACTTGTTTAAACCATCCATTACCTTCATCAGTTTATGATGTTTTGGATTTTCTTCTGTAAAAAAGTTTAATTGCTTTTCTTCTTCTGGTGTAATACCCATAACTATTACCCCTGCTTTTTTATACTGATAACCTTCTTTATATATTGCTTTTAAGCCCATTATAGCGTATCTAACAATATCAATGCTTGAACTTGTTGAATAATCTGTTTTAACTACTATGTTCCTACTATATTGAGGTAATTCTTTACGATGTCCATTTGTATGAATAAAAACCATTATTAAATTACAACATGATTTTTGTTTTCTCAATTTCTCAGCACAATTAACTCCGAAAGTTGAAACCCTTTCTTGGATGTCAGATAATTTAGAATAGTTTTTATCAAAAGTTCGTGTAGTTGCTATTGATTTTTTACGTTTAATATCCTCTAAATCTAAAGTTGATTTACCCTCTAATTCTCTTTTCAATTTTAGCCCAATAATACCCATATTTTTTTTTACCCAAGTATCGGTTAGTTCGGTAAATTGATAAGCTGTTGTTACACCGTAAATACGTAACCGTTCAGCATGCCTCCTCCCTATTCCCCAAATATTACCGACCGCTAACCATTTCAAGGCTTTTATACGTTTTTCATCGGTATCAATAATATAAACGCTACCTGTTTCTTTAGGGTACTTTTTAGCGATACGGTTAGCTACCTTTGATAACGCTTTTGTATTAGCGAAACCAGTACTAATTGGTATTCCTGTTCCAACCCTTACACTCTTATTTATTTCCTTACCATATTCAGCTAAATCAAAGTAATCAAACCCATCAAATTTTAAAAAGGCTTCATCAATACTATAAATCTCTACATCAGGTGAAAATGTGCTTAAAATAGACATCACTCTACTGCTCATATCCCCATACAAGGCAAAATTGGAAGAAAAAACATTAATTTGATGCTGCTTGAAAACCACTTTAAATTTAAAAGCAGGTGCGCCCATAGGTATAAATGGTTTTGCTTCATTACTTCGAGCAATTACACATCCATCATTATTAGATAAAACAACTATTGGTTTACCTCTTAAATTAGGGCGGAATACACGCTCACACGAAGCGTAAAAATTGTTACAATCGACTAAGGCAAACATTATACATATTTTATAATGTTGGTTACAATACCCCAAATTGTAAAATCATTATCTGCGGTAACTTTTATCGGTTTGTATGCTTTGTTTTCAGCAACTAACCAAATAACGTCTTTTGTAATATCTATACGCTTTACCGTAAAATCTCCATCAATAAAACAGACCGCTATGTCATCCGATTTTGGCGTAATGCTTTTATCTATGATTAATAAATCTCCATCATTAATTCCCGCACCTATCATTGAGCAACCTTTTACCCTAGCAAAAAATGTGGTAGATTTATTCTTAATTAATTCTTTATTCAGATCAATTGATGTATCTAAAAAATCATCGGCAGGAGAAGGGAATCCTGCACTAATACCATTCTCAAAAAAAGGTATTTCTAAACTTGTTTTTTGATCTGGGATAATAAACGCTAAAGACCTATATATTTGGATAGTTTTCACATTACAAAACTATCTATAATTTGTAGTTTTTCTGACTACAAAAAGTAGTTTATGCGATTTTATTAAAAATAAAAACCTTATACTTATTAATGAGGTGTTTTTTTGAGAAAACCCACAAAAGTGAAAAACTATAAAAAAAGAAAAGAATAGTTTTTTCATTATTTTTTTTAGTGCATAATGAAAAAAAGAAAATGTGTACGAAGTACTTTTTTGCTTTGAGATTTTGCTCATCCAGATCATTAAACACAACGTCTCATGCATGCTGTCGTAGCGTCCTGAAGGGTTCTAATATACACATTTTTAGATGCAGTATTATTTATCTAATAGTCTTTGAATATCTTCCAATATATTTTCAGGTCCACTTGCTCTCGGATTTACAATGTATCCTTCTCGATCAATTAATACATATGTTGGAGCATAATTTATTTTATATGACTCTATTTGGTCATTAAACCTTTGGTTTTTAGCCACCAAATGAGTGCCTGGCCAATCCTTCTTCGAAAGAAATCGTTTCCATCCCAATATATCTTCTTCTCCAGACTCTAGAGCTACATTTATAAAAACCACTTCATCTAAATTTTCAATTGATTTCTGTAACTCTAGATGCTTTGGAATTGCCTTGATACATGAGCCGCACCATGTCCCCCAAAAATCGATGTAAACAACTTTACCTATAAAATCACTTAATGATACTTCTTCATCCTCAGTGTTTTTCAATGTAAAATCTGGAGCTTTTTTACTTGGCGCAATTTTCATAAAGTCCAGATAGTTTTGTTCAAAAAGAGAATAATATATTTTTGATTGTTGATTAAAAGAAAAATAATTATTTACAATTTCTGCTTGCTCAAAAAAGTTATTCTCTGTCACAGATAAAAAACGAGAGAACTCATTTGAAAGATTTAATAATCCAATATCGCGGTTTATTCCACTTAGGTTATTCTTTACGATAGAGAATTTTTTATTGAACATTTCTTTATCATATCCCGAATTTAAATTTTCTAATTCCTGAATTATTTTATACTCATAATGAACATAATGATCAATACACCCGTCATATCCAGACATGAAATGATAACTTGTGTCTGGTATTAGCTGTTCCAAAACATCTAGTCCTAAAGAATCTGCAGAAACAGAATCCCAACTTCCATGAACATAGTAATTGTGATATTTCAAAAAATCCCAAATATCCCACATCCATTGAATCTGGATTTTTGCAACCAAATAATTTTTATAATTAGTTGGTATTTTATTTGTTATATGATTTTCAACAATGCCAAGTTTTTCTTTTTTTATTTCATCTATATACGCGATAAAATCTTTGGGGTCAAGGAATCTTCGATCTGCATAAAGTTTTATCGATTTTTCGTCTTTAACAATCCATTTGTCTAATTCCAGAGAAATATTATTGAATTCTGAAGCTTTCCCTTTTAATTCTAGGCGACCATCATTAACTCTTATATTTAGGCTATCTCCTGGGTTTAAATAAAAATCATTTTGGTTGATTAGGTTTCCTTGTGAATTTCGTATTTGAAAAAAATCAGCTAACTCCAAGTTTAAACTGAATTTAAAATGTCCAGTAGAGTCTACTATGCATGAATCTTGAGCTTTGTAAAAGTGTTTCCAATCTTGAGCATCAGTACTTCTTACTAGGTAGTACGTTTCTTCTTGAACATCAGAAGTGTAACCATTGATAATTAGTTCATTATAGACTTCAGCATTCTTAGAATCACATGATACCAAGGATATGAACAGAATTAATATATAAATGAATGATTGTAATTTCATGTTTGTTTTCTTATTGCTTCCAACGTTTTGGCTAAACTGCATTTAAATACAGTTTAGGTTTTGTTATATTCAGAATTCTATCTTTAAATATTTTCCTAAATTAATATATTTGTATGTAAACTCAACTTCGGGATACATATTACTTTCTATTCTTTCGAATGGGCATTCATCAATTATTCAAGCTGCCAATAATATTAAATATAAATGTGTAGTTAGTTTATTGAATTCAGCAGGATTAAAACGAGGTGAATTAATAAACTTAAAATTATCTGACATTGACAGCGAACGTATGGTTATAAACGTTATTCAAGGTAAAGGAAATAAAGATAGGCTAACAATTCTTAGCACCTCTGTATTAAAAGATTTAAAAATATATTTTAAGGAATGGAATCCTCAAATTTATTTATTTGAAGGAATGAGAGGTGGTAAATACAGCCTACAAAGTGTTAATCAAATTATTAAAAAAGCTGCAAAAAAGGCGAAAATTAAAAAAATATTACAACCCATGTGTTACGACATATTTTTGCAATACATTTATTAGAAGCAGGTTCAGACTTACGTTACATACAGGTGCTCTTAGGGTATTCGAGTACTAAAACAACAGAAATTTACACGCAAGTTGCTGTAAACAATATAAAAACTATTGAAAGTCCTATTGAATCCTTATTTTTGAGTTAAATCCATAAGCTGAATAAGTACAAGTTGTACTTATTCAATTGTTGCAAATAATAAAAACGAAATCTCATGAAGTACTTGATTTTTATGATGATAATGTTCACTTCTATGGCTTCACATATAATCTTCGACTTTAATCAAAAATCAGATCTAAAAGACTGGTATATTGTTGATGATGTTGTCATGGGTGGGAAATCATCAGGTTCCTTTGAATTAAGCCCCAAAGGTTACGCTGTATTTAAAGGATCTATATCATTAGAAAACAATGGTGGATTCTCTTCTATAAGGCATAAATTCGAAAGAAAATCCATTAAGGGTTTCACCAAAATCGTTCTTAAAATAAAAGGCGATACTAAAAATTACCAATTTAGAATAAAATCTAATTCAGCGGATTATTATTCCTATATCACAACCTTCAGATCAAATGGTGATTGGCAAGAAATACAAGTACCCCTGCAAAATATGTACCCATCATTTAGAGGAAGAAAGCTTGATAAACCAAATTTTTCGGAAGACTATATTGAAGAAATAGCTTTCTTAATCGGAAACAAAAATGAAGAAAAATTTCAACTACTTATAGATAAAATAGAGTTAAAGTAAATCATGGAGCTATTTATGAATCTTTAATAGTTTCAATTACTGATATTTCAGGTAAATTGATTGATTCAAAAACCATTACACAATCACAAGTTCTAAATCTCAACATAAAAGAACCTGCTGGGTTATATATGGTTTCTGTTCAAGCAGGAGATAAGAAAGCTAATATTAGGTTAATAAAAGAATAAAACGATTTGCTAACAATGTATAAGCGGCATTAAAACGACCGCTTATACTTAACGTTAGG
>Ga0307998_1000126_pt1 | contig 43476 bp, 50 predicted proteins | sample Davwhametageno37_FD_203147 | JGI IMG/M metagenome (GOLD analysis project Ga0307998, IMG submission 203147) | Marine microbial communities from Davis Island wharf, Antarctic Ocean - #37 | ecosystem: Environmental > Aquatic > Marine > Unclassified | place: Antarctic Ocean: Davis Island wharf... | reverse complement strand
TGGGGAGCACTTTCGATCCAAAAAGTGTTGGGATGTTTCTGTGGGCGAAGTTGAATGACCCTTCAATTAAGTCAGAAGAATTTATTGATACTATCCTCAAAGAACACCATATCTTCATTACTCCAGGCACTATTTTTGGAAGCCAAGGAGAAGGATATATTCGTTTTTCACTGTGCGTAAAAGTAGAACAAATTCAAACCGCAATTAATCGACTGAAATCATGAAAATCTATGTAATTGGAATCGGTTTGATCGGTGGATCTATGGTTTTAGATCTAAAGGACACTCTGCAAGGTGTTGAAATTATTGGTGTAGATTCCAATAAGACACATCTTGACCAAGCGTTGCAGATTGGAATTATTGACCGTATTGGTTCTTTAGAAACGATAACGGAAGCTGATCGGGTTATTTTAAGTATCCCTGTGAAAGAGTCAATGCAACTTTTACCAGAACTTTTAGATCAGCTAAATGCTGATGCATTGCTTTGGGATGTAGGCTCGACCAAAGAACAACTGTGCAAACTCCTTGCGAGTCATCCCAAACGCAATCAGTTTTTAGCTGCTCATCCAATTGCTGGAACTGAATTTTCGGGACCACAAGCGGCACATAAAGGTCTTTTTCAAGGGAAGCCACAGATTTTATGTGAATCCAATAAAACCCGTCCAGACCTGTTGTTGTGGGCAAAGCAAACCTTTCGTCAGATGGGAATGTATTTGCGCTTTATGGAGGCAGAAGCTCACGACAAGCATATGGCTTATGTTTCTCATTTATCACACATCAGCTCTTTTATGTTAGGAAAAACTGTTCTTGAGAAAGAAGAGGATGAGAATAATATCTTTGACCTCGCGGGAAGTGGATTTGAGTCTACCGTTCGTTTGGCAAAAAGCTCTCCGGCAATGTGGACACCTATTTTTGAGCAAAATAAAGATAATGTGGTAGAAACTCTAGACGCATATATACAGAATTTGGAACACTTTAAAAGCCTCCTTGTTAAGGACGATTACAGCGCTTTGTTTCAAGAGATGAAGAACACGAATCAATTAACATCAATATTAAACGGAATCAGTAAAAAATAAATCAAACAAAATGGAAAATAAACCTCAGATGAGAGAATGGCTTAACGACTTCGGTCTCTCTCACCCTCTTGTAATCGGTGGACCTTGTAGTGCCGAAACAGAAGAACAAGTATTAAAAATTGCACACGAACTTAAAGATACCGACGTTACGGTTCTTCGTGCTGGAATTTGGAAACCAAGAACTCGTCCCGGAATGTTCGAAGGGGTAGGAGCGATTGGGTTGAAATGGTTGCAAAAAGCAAAATCAGAAACAGGCTTATTAACTGCTACTGAGGTTGCAAATGCAGTCCATGTTAAACTCGCTTTAGAACACGATGTGGATATCCTTTGGATTGGTGCTCGTTCTACTGTAAGCCCTTTTATCATGCAAGAAATTGCTGATGCACTTGAAGGAACAGATAAAATCGTTTTAGTCAAAAACCCTGTAAATCCAGATTTGGCTTTATGGCTAGGAGGTGTTGAGCGTTTGTACACTGCAAACATCAAAAAACTAGGCTTGATTCACAGAGGTTTTTCTTCATACGAGAAATCAAAATATAGAAATAATCCGGAATGGCAAATCGCAGTTGAGGCACAAAACAAATTTCCAGACCTTCCTATGATCTGTGATCCTTCGCACATTGCAGGTAAAAGAGACTTGATTTTTGATATTTGTCAAACGGCACTCGATTTAAATTTCGATGGACTTATGGTTGAGTCGCACTGGGATCCAGACAATGCATGGAGTGATGCTGCACAGCAGGTAACACCAACTGTTTTAGTTCAAATCATGAAAGATCTTAAGATCAGAAAAGAGAGTAATGAAGAAGAGGCGTATACAACCGCATTGAATACTTTACGTGCACAAATTGATATTGCGGATCAAACAATCCTCGATACCCTTGGAAAACGAATGAAAGTAGCTGAAGATATTGGAACATTGAAAAAATCTAAAAACGTTGCTGTTTTACAGAACAAGCGTTGGAATGAGATTTTAGGTAAAATGATTCTAGAAGGGCAAGACCGTAATTTGTCAGAAGAATTTATCCTTAAGATTTTTAAAGCAATTCATCAAGAATCGATCAATCACCAAGAAGAGGTTGTAAATAAATAACCCATTTTATTTCACAAAAAAACCGGCAATTGCCGGTTTTTTTATTTTATAAAAGACTGAAAAACTATCCAAGAGCTTTTGCAATTCGTGTAACAGCTTCTTTTATGTTATCTTCAGATGCAGCGTATGAAATCCGAATACAAGCATCGTTTCCAAAAGCTTCACCTGTTACAGTAGCAACATGTGCTTTCTCTAATAAGAAGAGAGCAAAGTCACTAGCGTTATTGATAAGCGTTCCATCTATTGTTTTTCCAAAGTAAAACGAAACATCAGGGAATACATAAAATGCACCCTCTGGACGATTCAATTTAAAGCCTTCAATTTGTTCTAATAAACTAATAATGAGGTCTCTTCGTGTACTGAATTCATCAACCATGTACTGAATTCTACTTACAGGTTCCAAAAGTGCAGTAATTGTAGCACGTTGTGCAATACAATTTGCCCCACTTGTAATCTGACCTTGCATTTTATTACAGGCTTTAGCAATCCATTCGGCTGCACCAATATATCCAATTCTCCATCCAGTCATGGCAAATGCTTTAGCCACGCCATTTACTGTAATCGTACGGTCGTACAATTCTGGAATACGAGCGATGCTGAAATGTGCAGTACCATAATTGATATGCTCATAGATTTCATCAGATAAAATATAGATGTCAGGGTGCTTCTCTAATACTTTTCCGAGGGCTCTATATTCTGCTTCTGTGTATATAGTTCCACTTGGGTTGTTTGGCGAATTGAACATAATCAATTTTGTCTTGGGTGTAATTGCAGCTTCCAATTGCTCTGGAGTAATCTTGAAATCCGTTTCTATAGAAGATGGGATGATGATTGACTTAGCTTCTGCTAAGGTTGCAATTGCAGAGTAGCTTACCCAATATGGAGCTGGAAGTAATACTTCATCTCCCGGATTAAGCAATACCATACATAAGTTCGCAATCGATTGTTTTGCTCCCGTAGAAACAACAATTTGAGAAGGCTTGTAATCCAGTTGATTGTCGCGCTCAAACTTCGTGCAAATAGCTTCTTTCAAATCTGCGTATCCATCTACAGGAGAATAGGAGTTGTAGTTGTCTTTTACAGCTTGTATTGCAGCGTATTTTATGTATTCGGGCGTGTTGAAGTCAGGTTCTCCAAGACTTAGACCAATAATATCTACGCCCTTGTTTTTTAGCTCGCGAGCTTTTGCTGCCATTGCCAAAGTGGCCGAAACAGGCAGGCTGTTTATTCTATCCGATAATGCATCCATAAAGTAACAAGTTTAAACAGGTTGTAGACCCATTTGTTTTAAAAATCTAAAGTGCGAAAATAAGGCACTTCTAGTAGTTTTATACTCGTTATAGGGTAAATTAAATTCTTTTGCAGTTTTTTTAACAATTTTAGCAATATCTGTGTAATGTACATGGCTAATATGCGGAAAAATGTGATGTTCGATTTGATGATTCAATCCACCAGTAAACCAGTTCATGAATTTATTTTTGGTAGAAAAGTTAACCGTAGTCAGCAACTGATGAATTGCCCAAGTATTTTTCATTGTCCCAGTTTCTTTATCTGGTAGAGGCATTTGAGCATCTTCAATTATATGGGCCAATTGAAATACAAGACTTAAAATAAGACCAGCAACATAATGCATTGCAAAAAAGCCAATCAAAATTTTCCACCAAGCTATTTCAAGAAAAAGCATGGGTACTACGATCCAGATGGATGCATATAAAATTTTGGTGAAAATCAAAATAACCCATTGACGTATAGGTTGTAACGCTTTGCGATAGGTGATTTTACGTTTTAGAAATCGGTATGTTTGTTGAAAATCAGTGCTAATTGCCCAGTTGATGGTCAATAAACCATAGAGAAGTACAGAGTATAAATGCTGAAACTTGTGTATGGGCAACCATTTGCTATGCTTCGAAAAACGGATAATACGTCCCGCTTCAAGATCTTCATCATGCTCATGAATATTAGTGTAGGTATGGTGAAGAATATTGTGCTGTACTTTCCAGTTGTGCACGTTACCTGCTAAAATATAGATACTGGATCCCATTAATTTATTGATCCATGGAATTTTGGAAAATGACCCATGATTACCATCGTGCATTACATTCATCCCAACTCCTGCTATTCCAACTCCCATTGCTAGAGCAAAAAGAAGCTTAAACCAGGTGTTAAATTCAGTGAATAGAATTAAGAAATAAGGCGTTACAACCAAAGCGAGCATGAAAATTGTTTTAATATAAAGCTTCCAATTTCCTGTTTTTGGTGTATTTATGTTTTTAAAGTGCTCATTTACACGTTTATTAAGTGTGATGAAAAACTTTTTTGGATCTTTTCTAGAAAACCTTAGAGGCGCATTTTCATTCGACATACTAAATAGATTATTTGTGGTTTATTCGTTTAACTAGTTATATTTTTGCTAAAATTTATATTTTGAATAGAGTAGAACATTATTTCCCAGATCTTTCTCTTCGTAAAAAGAAGCAATTTACACAATTGGAGTCACTTTATGGAGAGTGGAACGAAAAAATTAACGTCATATCTCGGAAAGACATTGCAGAGCTGTATGAAAGACACGTACTTCACTCCATAAGCATTGCTCGTCTAATCGAATTTATTCCAGGAACACAAATTCTTGACGTCGGTACTGGTGGTGGTTTTCCTGGGATTCCTTTGGCCATACTCTTTCCTCAGGTCGATTTCTTTCTGATTGACAGTACTGGAAAGAAAATAAAAGTAGTACAAGAAATTAGTCAGGCTCTTGATTTACGAAATGTAGAAGCACGTCATCAACGCGCACAAGATTTTAAACGCCCTGTTGATTTTGTAGTTAGCAGAGCAGTTACTCGAATGGATGTTTTTGTTCCTTGGATAAAAAAGAATATTGCAAAAAAAAGCAAGCATAATTTACCAAATGGTATTCTTTATCTCAAGGGTGGAGATTTAAATGAAGAGCTCAAAGGATTTCCTAAAGCCAAAACATTTCCCTTGTCTGATTTCTTTGAAGAAGAATTTTTTGAAACTAAAAAAATTGTCCATTTGCCGTTATAGGCACTGAATTTAGTTTAACGAGAATGGAGTGTCGAGCTGAAATACGGGTACTTCTACTTCAAATTCTTTTGCAGAACTGTGGTTAATCATCGTGTAAAACCCTTTCATCGCTCCCGTGGGAGAATTTAAAATACAACCCGATTCGTATTGAACCACTTGACCTGATTTCATTATTGGTTTTTTACCTACAACGCCGGGTCCATTAACGATTTGAGTGGGCTTGCTACTTTCCATTATCTTCCAATGCCGTTTGATGAGTTGAACTACATCCTTGCTCTGGTTTTCTATGGTAATCAAATAACGAAAGGCATAATTTGGGGTGCTGTTTTTTAGAAAACTGCCCTCATAGCGTGTTTCAACTGAAACACGAATTCCTTTGGTTACTTGCTGAATCATTTGCTTTTAATTTTATAAGATTCAATTGCAATATAATCATAATTAACAAAATAGATTTAATTTTCTATTTCAAAGGATGAAAGTGTTCTTGTCGCAATCAATGCATCGTGTTGACTTCCAATAAGTCGTGTGTATACCAATATGATGTACTGATTTTCAGTAGCAGCGTGGGAACCACTTACATTGTTTTTATCCAATCCTTCCTCAGATTTCCAAATGTATTTGTAGTTATAGAATCCTTGTTTCAAAAGTAGAGTTCCCTCATAAACTTCATAACTAGGGTTGTACGTTAGTTTGTATTGATCTTTCAATTCGTAATTAGAAAACTTGCCGTAAATATATAATTCTTCTTCTTTGAGGGTGTATTGCTTGGCTAAGCTAAAGTACACTTGAGTATAGTCTGCCTCAATAGCGGAGTCTTGACCTTGAACTGTGTTGATAGCAAAATCTCCGTTGATATCAGGGTTGTAAGTGTAAGGATAGTTTTTTCGTTCGGCATCAGTAAATAAATAGGTTTGGTAAACATCTTCTTGTTCCACATGACTGATACTAGGATTTACCACCCGACTATCTTTAGTGTCGAAATAAAAAAACTCATTTCCACCTTCGAATTGTAAGGGTAGGTCGTACCGATAATGTAATTCTTGCCCAATGACGTATTGGGGTTTCGAAATTGTTTTTATAGCATCCCATTGCTCGTTTTGAAGAAGTATGATATTCAAATCGCCGTTTGGATTTCGAAGGTTAAAACCAACTGGGTTTAGAGAAAATTGTACCGTTTGATGGGAGGAGTATTGCGCGAGCTGTCTACTTCGAAAAACACCTCCTTCGATCGAAGCCAAATTTTCATGAATTAAAAACTTGCGTCTAAACATCAACTCATCCGAGCTGTCGTAAATCGAAACCATATAATTACCCGAGTGTTTGAATTGCGTATTTTCGTTAGGAAGGGTCAATTCGTAGTGGGTGTAGCGCTGTAAAGTTCCGTAAGAACTTCGATAATTCGAAATGCGTTGGTCATCAAAACCTTCTAAATATTCGTTTTTAAACAAGTTGGATGGTGTCCAATCGTGATTAAAGTATTCAATACGGTAATAATAGTCGTTTTCTTCCGCCAAAAGATCATCAAATTCAAGTACAAATGATTCTCCTTTTTGAACTAATGGGAACTGATGCTTTCCTTCGACTGCTTTAAAATAAATACTTTTAAGAAATGGCGCGTTGGTGATTTCGTTTAAGGCTTGACTATAGCCAGAAAAGAGCACGAATAGGGTTGTTAAAAGAGGTAAAAATGTCCTTAGGGCTTCCATCTCACAAAGATACAACATCTCGATTAATTTCTATATTTATAAAAGTAACAACCAAGAAGGTTGAACAAGTTGTTTAGAATGAGTATAAATAAAATGAATTACTTATAAATCCACTTTTAGTAGATGGTTTTAATTAGTAAATTTGCATGATTTTTAGAATTTAATAATTCAATTCATGTCCAAAGACATCCATATCCGTAAAGGGTCAAACCTAAACCTCGAGGGTGAAGCAAACAAGATTCTGGTTGATATACCTGTTTCAAAGACTTTTGCTTTAAATCCCGATGATTTTTTCAACATCACACCGAAGTTGATCGTAAAAGAAGGAGATTCTGTTAAAAAAGGATCGCCACTATTTTTTTCAAAACACAACCCACGAATTCATTTTGTTTCTCCAGTTTCTGGAGAAGTGACTGCAATTGTTCGAGGTGCAAAACGTAAAATTCTTCAAGTAATTGTTACTTCTGATGAATTGAACGAAGCTTTAACGCACGAAGTTCCCAATTTTGAGTCACTTGATGCAGAGGCAATCAAAGAAATTATACTAAAAAGTGGTAGCTGGCCGTTCATCAAACAACGACCCTACAACACGGTAGCACAGCCAGAAGATACTCCTAAATCTATTTTCATATCGACCTATGCTACTGCTCCCCTAGATGTTGACTTTAACTTCTTGTTGAAAAACAACAAAGACGATTTTCAAAGAGGGGTTTCAATATTGAGCAAATTAACAACAGGTAATGTAAACCTTTCGGCCGACGAGTCGTTTAAAGGATTTTTCGACCTCATACTAGATGCTAATATAATAGGTGTTTCTGGACCACACCCTTCGGGGAATGTAGGTGTACAGATTCATAACGTGGATCCAATCAACTATGGCGAAAAAGTATGGGTAGTTAACCCAGAAGATGTAGTTAATATTGGATTGCTTTTTTCAACAGGTCAATTTTCTGCACAGCGAACGGTTGCAGTTGTTGGTTCGTCTGTCAATAAACCACAGTATTACAAAGCAACTATAGGGGCTGCTTTGCAACCTTATTTAGAAGCTTCTGCAGTAAGTCTTGAAGAAGAAGTTCGCGTGATAAATGGAGATGTACTAAGTGGTTCAATTTCTTCAGAAGAAGGCTATGTTGGTTTTTATAACAATGTAGTATCTGTTATTCCAGAAGGAAATCACTTCCGAATGTTTGGATGGCTTCCTTTTGTAGATAACCATGTGCCTAGTATTTCTAGAACATCATTTTCGTGGTTGTTTGGATCTAAGAAATCTAAAGTTACTACAAACCTTAACGGAGAAGAGCGTGCACTAGTTGTTACTGGGGAAATGGAGAAAGTATTCCCAATGAATATTTTTCCAATGCAGTTGATTAAGGCCTGTTTGGTCGAAGATATAGAACGTATGGAAGCTCTAGGAATTTACGAAGTAGTTCCTGAAGATTTTGGCTTGATAGATTATGCTTCTACTTCAAAAATTGAAGCACAAGATATCATCAAGAAAGGAATTGAGTTAATGATTAAAGAAGTAGGATAAAAACAAAACGTATGAGTTTTTTAAGAAACAAAATTGATCAAATAAAAAAGCCTTTTGCTAAAGGCGAAAAGTGGGAAAAATTTGCTCCAGCTGTTAACGCATTTGACACTTTTTTATTTGTGCCAAATCACACCACACACAAAGGATCTCACATTCGTGATGCTGTAGATTTAAAGCGAACGATGGTAACCGTAATCATAGCACTTTTACCTGCTTTGATTTATGGAATATACAATACGGGGTATCAATATTTCATCCAAACTGGAGAAGCGTTCACATTCTTAGACGCTTTCATCCACGGTTCATGGAAAATTGTTCCTATGATTATAGTGTCATATGTAGTTGGATTAACCATTGAATTTATTTTTGCGATCTACAGAGGCCACGAAGTAAATGAGGGGTACTTGGTTACTGGACTTTTAATTCCAATGATTATGCCGGTTGATATTCCCTTATGGATGGTCGGAATTTCTACTGCCTTTGCAGTATTGATTGCAAAAGAAGCTTTTGGTGGAACTGGAATGAATATTTTGAATCCAGCGCTTACCGCTCGTGCCTTTGCCTTTTTTGCTTATCCTACCTATATGTCAGGAAACAAAGTATGGGTTTCAGAAGCATCGAATGTAGATGCTATTTCTGGAGAAACAATTTTAGGGTCACTAGCAGCGGGTAACGATGTAAGTTATTCAATGCTCGAAATGTTCCAAGGATCTATACCCGGTTCGATTGCAGAGACATCTGCTTTGTGGATTGCGGTTGGAGCACTTATTTTGATATATACTGGTGTTGGTAGCTGGCGTATTATTGTTGGAGGAATTTTAGGAGCTGCAGTAATGGGCTTCTTGTTTAACCTTTGGGGTGCAAATGCGCTTATGAGTTTTTCTTGGATGAACCACCTAGTAGTCGGAGGTTTTGCTTTCGGTATTGTCTTTATGGCAACTGATCCAGTATCTGCTGCACAAACCAATAAAGGAAAATGGATTTATGGAATTTTGGTTGGAATCTTCTGTATTCTGATTCGAGTATTCAACCCAGCATACCCAGAAGGTGTGATGCTTGCAATTCTTTTAATGAATGTGTTTGCACCAACAATTGATCATTATGTAGTTGAAGCGAATATTTCTAAACGTAAAAAACGTTGGGCATCAACTCAACTTAAAACAGCTTAATTATGAATAGAGATAGTAATTCTTATACCTTTCTTTTTGCAGCGATAATGGTTTTTGTAGTAGCCTCTTCTTTGGCTTATACTGCTACCTCACTCAAAAGCAAACAAGACGAAAATGTTCGTAAAGAACAAATGCAAAATATCCTGTCTACTATTGGAATCGAAAGCGATCGTGATGGAGCAGAAAAATTGTATAATGAATATATAACCCAACAATTGGCACTTACTCTTGAAGGTGTGTCCGATGATGAGGTGAATGCATTTAAAATTCAATTGGGTACTGAAGTAAAAAAGCCAATTGAACAACAACGTTTTCCTTTATATGTTGCGGAAGTTAAAGCAGAAACCTATTACATCGTTCCCTTACGTGGATCGGGCTTATGGGATGCAATTTGGGGGTATATCGCTCTTGAAAGTGATATGAGAACCATCAAAGGAGCTGTATTTGATCACAAAGGCGAAACTGCTGGTTTAGGAGCAGAAATTACGCAACAGTGGTTTCAAGATCGTTTTGTAGGTGAAAAAATAACCGATGCTAACGGAACCCTTGTTGGTATTGCAGTTTCTAAAACGAACAATGATCCGTTAGGAAACGACAAAGAGGACCACGAAGTAGACGCAATTTCTGGAGCTACCATCACGGGTGATGGTGTAACCGATATGATTTCTGAACGCTTAGCACATTATACTCCTTACTTCAAACGTTCGGCTACTAAATCAGTAGAAGAAATTATAGAAGAAACTTCTACAGAAGAAGTACCAACAGAGGAAGCCCAAACTATTGCTTACCAAAATTAAGATCATGAAGCAAAAAAACACCCCGGTACAAAAACCAAGTTTATTCTTTGTCAATAAAGATAAAGAAGCCTTGTTTTCGAAAAAGAACAGAGCTTTACTCTCAGATCCTATGGATGACAATAACCCGATAACCGTTCAGGTTTTAGGAATTTGTTCTGCACTAGCGATCACAGTTCAGCTTAAGCCAGCCATCGTGATGAGTATTTCTGTTTTAGTTGTTATGGCAGCTTCAAACGTAATCATTTCCTTATTGCGTAATTTGATTCCCAATCGTATACGAATCATTGTACAACTTGTAGTAGTAGCTGCAATGGTTGTTTTGGTAGATCAAGTTCTAAAAGCTTTTGCTTACGATGTATATAAAGAATTATCGATTTTCATCGGTCTGATTATAACCAACTGTATTGTTATGGGACGACTTGAAGCGTTTGCCTTGGCAAACACACCATGGAAATCCTTTTTAGATGGAATTGGAAATGCAGCTGGATATGGATTTATCCTAATTGTTGTTGCTTTTTTTAGAGAATTGCTAGGTTCTGGAAAATTATTTGGTTTTCAAGTTGTTCCCGATGCACTATATGCAATGGGATATGAAAACAATGGACTGATGCTCTTATCGCCGATGGCATTGATTACAGTTGGACTCTTTATTTGGGTTCAACGTTCTAGAAACCGAAAACTCATTGAAAAAAACTAAGCTATGGAAGCATACATTAATTTATTTGTAAAAAGTATTTTCATTGAAAATATGATTTTCGCCTACTTCTTAGGAATGTGTTCCTATTTAGCGGTATCAAAAACAGTGAAAACAGCAGTTGGTTTAGGCTTTGCCGTTATTTTCGTTCTTGCAATTACGGTTCCAATTAACTTTTTGTTGGATACCTATTTGCTTAAACCGGGCGCATTAGCATGGTTGGGTGCAGATTATGCATCAATCGATTTAAGTTTTTTAAGTTTCATCATGTTCATTGCAGTTATTGCTTCGATGGTACAATTGGTTGAGATGATTGTAGAGAAATTTGCTCCAGCACTTTACGGTGCATTGGGAATCTTTTTACCTTTGATCGCAGTAAACTGCGCCATCTTAGGGGGATCGCTTTTTATGCAACAAAAAGATTTTGGCGGTGTACTAGAATCAGGAGTATACGGTTTAGGTTCGGGGATTGGATGGTTTTTAGCGATCATAGCGATTGCAGCTATCCGAGAAAAAATAACCTATTCCAATGTTCCTGCTCCTCTTAAAGGATTGGGCATAACGTTTATCATCACAGGATTGATGGCAATTGGGTTTATGAGTTTTATGGGTATTAAATTATAAAATCTACGTATGGATTATACTATTATTTTAGCGAGTGTTGTTGTTTTCTTACTAATCATTTTTATGTTAGTAGGTATGTTGTTGGGGGCTAAAGCCAAATTAATGCCTTCTGGGCCTGTAGCCTTGATGATTAATGGCCAAGACAATATTGAAGTTTCTTCGGGAAATACCTTATTAACTACTCTTGGGAATAACAAAATATTTCTTCCTTCTGCTTGCGGAGGTGGAGGAACTTGTATTCAATGTAAATGTCAAATTACCGAAGGTGGAGGAGAGATCTTACCTACTGAAAAGCCTCACTTTTCTCGTAAAGAAATTGCAGATGGATGGCGTTTAGGATGTCAGGTAAAAGTTAAAGAAAACATGGTGATTCAAGTACCTGAAGAGGTGTTTGGAATTAAAAAATGGGAAGCTACCGTACTCCGTAACTGGAATGTTGCTTCGTTTATTAAAGAATTTGTTGTTGAGATTCCAGAAGAAATGGATTACAAAGCAGGAGGGTATATTCAAATTGAAATACCGGAATGTGAGGTGAGTTATTCTGACATTGATATTACAGCCCACCCAGAGGAACACCCTGGAGAACCAGATAAATTTAAAATGGAATGGGATAATTTCAACCTTTGGTCGTTGAATATGAAAAATCCGGAGTCAGTTGAGCGTGCCTATTCAATGGCCTCTTTCCCTGCCGAAGGTAGAGAAGTGATGTTGAATGTTCGTATTGCATCTCCACCATGGGATCGTGCTAAAAACGGATGGATGGATGTAAATCCTGGAATAGCTTCTTCTTATATTTTTGCTCAGAAACCAGGCGATAAAGTTACAATCTCTGGACCTTTTGGAGAATTTTTCATCAACCCTTCTGAATCAGAAATGCTTTATGTTGGTGGTGGTGCTGGTATGGCTCCGATGCGTTCACACTTATACGAATTATTTAGAACCCTCAAAACTGGACGTATTGTTACGTTTTGGTACGGTGGACGTTCTAAAAGAGAATTATTTTACCTAGAGCATTTCCGAGCGCTAGAGCGAGATTTCCCTAATTTCAAATTTTATGTAGCCTTGTCCGAACCTTCTGAAGAAGATAACTGGTCAGTTAAAGATGGATTAGATGGAGAAGGAGATGGTTTCAAAGGTTTTGTGCACCAAGTAGTAATTGATAATTATTTATCAAAACACGATGCGCCAGAAGATATTGAAGTTTACTTCTGTGGACCACCGTTAATGAATCAGGCTGTAGAACGTATGGCTGATGATTACGGTATACCACCCGAAAATGTTCGTTTCGACGATTTCGGAGGATAATATTTAAATATAAAGGTGGCTCTTATGAGCCACCTTTTTTGTTCACGTCTTAATGTTAAATATGAGCATGACTATGGAGATAATTAAAGAACAAGAGCTACACAACCTTGCAATGGAAGTTGTTGGTAAACATATGGACGAGGATGGTTTTGAGTTTATGACTGTTAATTCTGAGTTACAAAAGGATCCTCAATTCGTGTGTCTAAAAGATAAAAAATTACATTTTGTAATTGTACGTGCTATTTCTTATCCCAATAACCCATTGGATTATGACAAAGTACTCATGGAAACAGTTCGCTCACATGCTGAAAAATTTGATGCTAAAACGTATTACGCGGGAGTTGGATTAGCACATGCAGATAACTATGAATTACCATTAACACCTAGAGATCCCTATGCAATTAATTTCCAAGGACTTCAGAAAATTGAACCCAATGCGTAAACTTATTTTAATTTCCTTCTTGTTTGTCTTTGTCAATTGTTCTGACTCAAAACGTGTACAAGTACATCAAGGCTATGCTTTAGGAACTTCATATTCGATCCAATATGGACTTATTGATACTTCTTATGATGAAGTTCAACAGGGTGTAGATTCACTGTTTACAGTCATCAATACATCCATGTCCACATATGTTCCGACCTCAGATATTTCAAAAATCAATAAAGGTGATACTTCTATTGCTGTTGATTCTCATTTTAAGACTGTTTTTGCTAAAGCTACTTCAGTATGGCTAACTACAGACGGTTTCTTTGACCCTACGGTTGGAGCTTGGGTAAATGCATATGGGTTCGGACCAGAAAAGCCTCTCAATACTCTTACGGACGAAAACAAAGCCTATCTGAGTAAAATCACAGGCTGGAACACCATTGAGCTTACAAATCTCGGGTTTGTGAAAAAACAATATGCGGAAACTTACCTTGATTTCAATGCCCTAGCAAAAGGATATACAGTTGATGTAATTGGAGATTATTTGTCTCGACTTGGTGCTGTAAATTATTTAGTTGAAATAGGAGGGGAGATCGTTGCGCACGGTGTTAGCCCTAAAACAGCAGCACCCTGGCGAATCGCAATTGACGATCCTAACCAACAAGAAGAACGCGATTTGATTCAAGTATTGACTCTGAAAGATGAAGCAATAGCTACATCCGGAAATTACCGCAAATCTAGAATTGATTCTGTAACTGGAGAGCGCTATGTTCATTCGATAAACCCACTAACAGGTAATGCCGTTAAATCAAATGTATTGAGTGCATCGGTTCGTGCTGTAAATTGCATGACTGCAGATGCTTACGCTACTGCACTAATGGTACTTCCTTTTGAGAAAAGTAAGGCATTGATTGAACGTTTACCTCAAATAGAAGCCTATTGGGTAACCTCTTTCAATGACTCGATACAAGAGCATTTTTCAACAGGCTGGAAACAATAAATTATTTTTTGTCACTACTGGAATCCGTTCGGTAGGAAGTGCAAAACGTTTTATGTCTCCTTCGGTTACTTCTCTAATGTAATCCACGGGAGTTGCTTTGAATCCAGCTTTTTGTAGTCGGTTGTAGTAATCTTGCCCATAAACACGCACATGATCGTACTGCCCAAAAATACGTGTACGCTCCTGTTGATCGGTTATAGAATCATCCTCAAAAGTATTTTCTCGGTCTTCTTCTAGCGGGACTTGTAAAATAGCAGTTCCTCTGGGTTTTAAAACTCGATATAACTCTTTCATCGCTTTCAAATCATTTGGAATATGCTCCAGTACATGATTACATAGAATCAAATCATAGCTATTGTCTTCAAATGGTAGTGCACAAATATCAGCTTTTACATCGGCTAACGGTGAGTGTAGGTCAGTTGTGGTGTAGTCCCAATGCGAAAAGGATTTAAATTTCTTGTAAAAAACCTGCTCAGGAGCTACATGTAATACTCGAATAGAGTCTGTTAAAAAGCTAGTTTTACGATCCAAATACAACCACAAAAGTCGGTGTCTTTCCAAAGAAAGCGTTCCCGGACAAAGTGCATTTTGACGTAAATTTTGATAGCCATAGGGTAAGAATTTTCGATACGAACTCCCATCAATAGGGTCGGTAAATTGATTGCCTTTAAAATATAATTTAATCAAAGGTCTAAACCAAATACTCAGTTGAACCAACCAAGGTCTAGGGACTAGGTTGAGAAGAGTTTTCATAATATAAGAGCTTCTTTTCGGAAGGGAGCTTCTTCATGACTTGTAATGCCAAGAGCTTCGTATATGTACTGAAACGTAGAAAGTAATTCAGGTTTTCCATCGATCAAGGCTACATCGTGTTCGAAATGTGCACTTGGCAAACCATCTGCTGTTAAAATGGTCCAGCCATCTTTCAGATGTTTGATGCGGTGGGTCCCTCTATTAATCATGGGTTCGATAGCCAAAACCATTCCGTCTTGAAATTTTTTCCCGCGACCTCTTTTTCCATAGTTCGGAACTTCGGGACCTTCGTGCATTGTAGTACCTAATCCGTGTCCAACCAATTCCCGAACCACACCATAGCCTTCATTTTCGGCATGCTGTTGTATCGCATAAGCTAGGTCCCCAATGCGGTTTCCCGCTTTGAATTCAGCAATCCCTTTATACAAAGATTCTTTGGTAACCTGTAATAATTTTTCATTCTCTGGATCGATTTCACCTACTCCAAAAGTATAGGCGTGATCTCCATAAAAACCATTTTTTAGAGAACCACAATCAATTGAAATTATGTCGCCCTCTTGCAAGGGGTTTTTATTTGGAATCCCATGAACCACTTGTGCATTGGGACTCATACACAACGTGTTTGGGAAATTATAAAGTCCCAAAAATCCTGGAATAGCACCATGATCTCGAATACAAGTTTCCGCTTTGGCATCTAACTCCAAGGTGCTTACGCCGGGCTTTATTTCGCTGGCTAGCATACCCAAGGTTTTTGAAACGATCAAAGCACTTTCACGCATCAATTCTATTTCTTCAGCATTTTTTAATACAATACTACTCATTCTGCATAGGCGTTTTTGTAGTTGTTTTCTTTCAATATTTCAAGCATATCAAGCTCTAGTGTTTGAATTGGAAACTCTACAATTCGGTTCATTTCTTTACCATCTTTAGTAAAGATTAATGTTGGTACGTTGAAGAGATCAAAAGGTTTTTCTATTCCATTTGGGGTATCCTTATCTTCAGATACTGCTATAATTTCAATCGACTCAATCGGATAGCCTGCTGTCTCTAAAATTTTCATCATAGGAGAAACTTCACGTTGACTGTCTTCACACCAAGTTCCCATCAATAGTGTAATTGTGATGCCTTTCAACAAAGGTTTCAATTCAGATATTGCAACGGGATTTACTTTATAAAAGTTATATTCTGTTGCGTACCAAGATGAAAATAATTTTAATTGAGGTAAATTAATTACTCCTAAAAGAATTTCTTCTCCTTCAATTGTTGTGCTTTTAAGGTCGTCTGTTATAGTTACAACAGTTTCTTTTTTAGAGGCTGGCTTTTTTGCCTCCCCGCAGTTGTATAATAAAACAGATACTAAAAGAATTAAAAGAGTTCTCATGCTATAAGTGATTTTTGAGTCATTGCTTCGGGTTGATTTACTCCCAAAATATCGAGAATGGTGGGTGCCAAATCGCCTAATACACCTGAAGCTATTTTTTTCTTGTGGTTGTCTACCAGAATAATTGGAACAGGATTGGTGGTATGTGCCGTATTGGGACTACCATCGGGATTGATCATTGTTTCGCAGTTTCCATGATCCGCAATAACGAGGATTGCATAGTCCTGGGTTAAAGCTGCTTCGATCACCGATTGAGCACAACTGTCTACGGTTTCACATGCTTTAATTGCTGCACTTAAATCGCCAGTATGTCCAACCATATCGGGGTTGGCAAAATTAAGGCAAATGAAGTCAGCGGTTTCTTTTTGTATTTCTGGAATGATAGCATCACGAATTTCAAAGGCACTCATTTCGGGTTGTAAATCGTAGGTAGCTACTTTTGGGGAAGGGCATAGAATGCGTTCTTCTCCTGGAAAAGGCTCTTCGCGACCTCCGTTAAAGAAAAAGGTAACGTGAGGATATTTTTCAGTTTCTGCAATTCGAATCTGGATTTTACCAGCGGCTGAAAGCGTTTCTCCGAGCGTGTCTTTTAAATTGTCTTTATCAAAAACGACTTGTACATTTTTGAATGAACTATCGTAATTGGTTAAGGTAACGTAATGTAAATTCAATGGGGTCATTCCTTGGGCTTCAAAAGCTTTTTGAGACAAGGCTTGTGTCAGTTCACGTCCGCGATCTGTTCTGAAATTAAAGAAGATCACAACATCATCATTTTCTAAGGGAGCAAGTGCGTTCCCGGCACTGTTTTTTGCAATTAGTGGGGCGATGAATTCATCAGTTATATCCTTATCGTAAGATTCTTGAATGGCGGTTGCAAAATCATTTACAGCTGTTCCAGTACCGCGTACAATAACATCGTATGCTTTTTGAATACGTTCCCACCGTTGATCTCGATCCATTGCGAAGTAGCGCCCAATGACAGAAGCTATTTTTCCAGTCGTCGAAGCCATAGTATCTTCGATGTCTTGTAGGAATTTTTTCCCTGACTTTGGATCTACATCACGGCCATCCGTAAAGGCGTGTAAGTATACTTCGTCCATTTTTTCATCCGCTAAGACACCAAGTAATGCTTTGATGTGATTTACGTGTGAATGTACCCCACCATCAGAAACCAATCCCATCAAGTGAATTTTTTTGTTGTTGGTTTTGGCATATGCAATGGCTTCTTTTAAAACCACTTCGTCTTTCAAGGTATTCTGTTGAACGGCTAAATTAATCTTCGCTAAATCTTGATATACAATTCGACCTGCTCCTAAGTTAACGTGCCCAACTTCACTGTTTCCCATTTGCCCTTCTGGAAGACCAACGTGTAAGCCATCAGTTCTGAGGTTGTTGTTGGAGTAGTTCGTATACAAACTATCAATAAAAGGTGTTTTTGCTTGATCAACTGCAGAGACTGAAGGATCAGGAGATTTTCCCCATCCATCAAGAATCATTAAAATAGCTTTTTGAGACATGAATTATTTTTTTACAAAGATAGCAAATATGTCAATGAAATTGCTGCATTAAGAATTCTAACCTATCTTTAAACTTTCTAAAATGTTTTATTTGAATAAAGGAATTGTTTATCGTTCAACTGGCAGTTGGTATCTTGTAAAAGATACACTAGGTGATTTTTACTCCTGCCGTATCAAGGGCAAGTTCCGAATTCAAGGAATCAAGAGTACTAACCCAATTGCAGTGGGTGATCGTGTAGATTTTGACATTATAGAAGAGGAGTCTAAACTAATGGGAGTAATCACTGCTATTGATACTAGAGATAATTATATTGTTCGACGATCAGTCAATTTATCGAAGCAGACCCACATCATTGCATCCAATATTGATCAAGCATTCTTATTAATTACCCTCAATAATCCTCCAACATTTTTTGCATTCATCGATCGATTTTTGATCACCACAGAAGCCTATCATATCCCGGCTGTTTTATTATTCAATAAAATGGATACTTATGGAGAAGAAGAAAAAGCGGAAATTCAATGGATGCAAAGTGTTTATGAAGCCATAGGATATACCTGCTATCAAATCTCTAGTTTTAACGAAGAAGATGTTGCGTTCATCGAGGGCCTTATGCAGAACAAATCATCGATGTTTACAGGTCACAGTGGGGTAGGAAAATCTACTCTACTCAATGCAATTTCGCCAGGCTTGAATTTAAAAACTAAGGTAATTTCAGAGCAACATCAACAAGGACAGCATACGACCACTTATGCAGAAATGTTTGATTTAGATGGTAATGCCAGAATTATTGACACTCCCGGTATTAAAGGTTTTGGAGTTGTGGATATGGAGCCAGAGGAATTAGGAAATTATTTCCCAGAATTTCTAAAAGTAAAACATTCCTGTAAATTCAATAATTGTCTTCATCTAGATGAACCTAAATGTGCAGTGAAGGATGGAGTAGATGATGAATCTATTCCAGCCTCTCGCTATAAAAGTTATGTTCAGCTTTTAGATGATGATACCCCTTATAGAAATTAAAGTTCACTTGATACCCTGACCATGCGCGTAGTAATTCAACGAGTAAAAAATGCACAAGTAGCTATTGAGAACAAAACCGTTGGATCTATTGATCAGGGCTTAGTTGTTTTATTGGGTATTGAAATGGCCGACACCCTCGAGGATGTTATTTGGACTGTAAATAAAATCACGCAACTTCGTATTTTTTCTGACGCAGAGGATGTAATGAATCGTTCTCTTCTCGATGTTGCTGGGGAGCTGTTGTTGATTAGTCAGTTTACACTGATGGCGGCAACTAAAAAAGGAAACCGTCCTTCTTATATCCGTGCTGCAAAACACGATCATGCCATTCCAATGTATGAGGCTTTTATTGCTGAAACTGAAAAGGTGATGGGTAAACTCATTGCAACTGGAGTTTTTGGCGCCGATATGCAAGTTTCACTTTGTAATGACGGTCCTGTAACCCTTCAATTGGATTCTAAGAATAAAGAGTAGTTAATAGATGTTAACTTCAATTTCTAACGAAATCTTAAAATTAACAAGCACTTTTTCTTGAATCTCTTTTGCCAAAGTAAGGATTTCAATTCCACTAGCATTCCCATGATTTACTAAAACAAGAGCTTGATGCTCGTGAACTCCAGCAGCACCTCTTTTGATTCCTTTGTAGCCTAAACGATCGATGATCCATCCAGCTGGGATTTTAACTTCTGAGTTAGATATACGATAATGGGGCATTTCGGGATGCTCCTGTAAAAGGTTTTGAAACTGAATTTCAGTAACTACTGGATTCTTAAAGAAACTACCACTATTTCCTATTTTTTTAGGATCAGGAAGTTTTCGTTGCCGAATTGCTATTACAGCTTCAGCAATGTTCTTTGGAGAAGAAACTTTGCTTCCAATTTCCTCTTGAATTACTCCATAGTCCGTTTTCAGGATGTGATTTTTTTTTGTCAAGCGAAATTGCACGGCAGTGATGACATGTTTTCCTTTTAAGGCTGTTTTGAAAATAGAATTCCGGTATCCAAAAACCGCTTCCTCAAGGTTGAACCGATGTGGAGTGGCCGTTATGGTGTCCAAGGTTGTACAGTTTACAAAACAGTCTTTTAACTCAACTCCATAGGCTCCAATGTTCTGTATGGGTGCAGTGCCAATATTTCCTGGAATCAAGGCTAAATTCTCTAATCCACCATAGCCTTGGTCTAATGTCCAAAGAACAAAGTCGTGCCAATTTTCGCCAGCAGAGGCTTCAATAATTACCAGATCATCATTCTCTTCAACAATACGAATTCCTTTTAGGTTGACGTGAATACACAATCCACTTAGGTTTTTTGTAAGGAGTAAATTACTTCCACCTCCCAAGATAAATCGTCGGCTAAAATCTTCATTTAAAAGCGCTGCACGAAGTTCTTCTGTTGTGCTTACGCTAGTGAAGTACTCACAAAAACATTCCACCCCAAAGGTGTTGTATGCTTTTAATGATTTGTGTTGTTCGATAGTTTTCAAGCCTTATTTTAAGTAACTACAAGATAGAGAACTCAAATCAATTGGAATAGGCTTGAAGCGCTTTTTCTAAGATTGATGCCGAGCGTAATAAATCTTTTTCATTGAGAACAAAGCCAATCCGAATTTGTTTTTTCCCATAACCAGGTGTAGAATAAAAACCTGCTGCAGGCGCAAACATTACCGTTTCGTTTTCATCGCTGAAATCGGTTAGTAGCCATTTAGAAAAAACCTCTGCGTCATCAACTGGTAATTCTACAATACAATAAAAAGCTCCTCTTGGATCGGATACTTTTACTCCGTCAATTTGTTCAAGAGCTGTCATTAAGATGTTCTTGCGCGCAGTGTATTCTTTTTTAACCGCTAATAAATAACTTGCATCTGAATTGATTGCAGCCTCACTAGCTAGGAGGGAGTAGGTTGCAGGAGACAAACGTACGTGTGCAAATTTGAGAGCTGTTGCGATTAAGGCTTTATTTTTTGAAACAATACATCCTATTCGCGCACCACAAAGGCTGTACCGTTTAGAAACGGAATCGATCATTATGGCGTGATTTTTGAACCTTTCTGATTGTAAAACAGAATAAAATTCGGTAACATCATCATGAATAAATTCACGATATACTTCATCAGCAATTAAAAAGATGTTGTGTTTGAGAGCGAGCTCACCAAGGGCTTCAACTTCCTCTTGTGTATATAAATATCCAGTTGGGTTACATGGATTACAAATTAAAATTGCTTTAGTTTTAGTTGTGATTTTTGCTTCAATTGATGCAATAGAAGGGAGACGAAATTGCTCTTCAAAAAGCGAGTGTACTGGGACTACTTTAATGTTTGAAGCAGCTGCAAACCCATTGTAGTTTGCATAAAAAGGTTCTGGAATTATAACCTCATCATCAACATCGCAAATACAGCTAAGCGTAAAAGAAATTGCTTCGCTGGCTCCAGCTGTAACGATAATATTCTGAGGATTAACATCGATTTTGTTTTTTGAGTAATAAGAACACAAAGACTGTCTAAAACCTAAAGTCCCTTCTGAAGGCCCATAAGCAAGTAAGTCTAGTTCGCTTTTTTGTACTGCATCAATAGCTTCTTTGGGTGATGCTATATCGGGTTGACCAATATTAAGGTGAAATACATGTGTACCCCGAGCCTTAGCTTGTACTGCAAATTGGACAAGTTTTCTTATTGGCGATTCTGGAAGATCTTTTCCTTTTCGTGATAAAGTTGGTGTTGTTGATTGCATACACAAATATCGAAAAAAAAACAAGGTTTTTATTGTTTGGAATGTTTTTTGTTAACTTTAATGTGTATTCTTTTTATTTTTAATTAGCTCTAAAACATTAAAAATCAATAGATAAACTTTAATTGACACCCCCATGAAGCAATCCCTAGTTTTTATACTCCCGTTATTTTTACTCTTTGGTATTATTCAAACTCATGTGCAGTCTGATTTTGTATTTTCTGATGGAAGTAACAAACGCACTTTTTCTTTTGAAGCCGTAAATAATTTGATTGTTGTTCCTGTAAAAATCAATGGAGTTACTTTCAGTTTTATTCTAGACTCTGGAGTGAATAGCACCATTTTATTCAATAATGATTTAATTTCTAAACTTCAACTTAAGAATAAAACGAGCATCAATTTACGCGGTTTCTCAAATTCTGAATCAATAAAAGCTTTTAAAGTAGAAGCCAGTCTTCTTGAAATTGACCGCTTGAAAAGTTTTAACCATGAAATTTTATTGCTGGAAGAAGAAAATTTAATTTTTAGCCAGCGCATGGGAACTCAGATTGATGGAATTCTTGGAGCTTCGCTTTTTAAGGACTACAAAATTACTGTGAACTACAATACAGAACGCTTGCGAATAGAGCGATCAGAAGAAAAAACAATTTCTTGCAGAAAATGTAGTGTTCTTCCCATTCGTTTTAGAAATAGTAAACCACTAGTTCGTGGGAGCGTCACTCAAGAAAATGGAACAACAATTTAAGGCGATTTCCTGATTGATAGTGGTTCTAGTGATGCGCTTTGGCTTTTCGATCAGCATGATAAAATAGAAAAACCTACTTCTTTTTTTCCAGACTTTTTAGGTATTGGTATCAATGGAGATGTATTTGGAGACCGGAGTAAATTTGAATCATTTCGTTTAGGAAACTTCAAGTTGAATCAGGTGAAAGCTGCTTTTCCAGACAGTTTAGGCTCCTATAAAGTGTTGGTCGATTCAAACAGAATTGGCAGTATTGGCGGAGAGCTTCTGAAGCGCTTCAAAGTGACTTTTGATTACCCAAATAAGCAAGTTGTTTTTAAAAAGACTTCCAAAACATTATATAAGTTTTAATATAATTTTAGCGGTATTGAGCTCCAATATAAATGTGAAAGTCTAGTGAAAGAAAAAGTTTCTAGCTTTCAATCAATAGATATATCTGAAAATGAGAGTCAAAACAGAGGAATCAAGATTTATTTGTCCCAGCTATATCGGTTGCGATTTAGACCCATTATTGAAATTACAAATCTTCGAGTGAATTCACCAGCAGCATTAGCTGTACTGAAAGAGAGGGATATTATAACGGAAGTGAATGGAAAAAGAGTTGGTGATATTGATTTACAAGGGATAATGCATCAGTTTCAGAAAAAACCCGGTGCAAAAATAAAATTGAGAATAGTGCGGGCAGGCGTAAAATTCAATTACAAATTTATTCTTAAAGCAGTTCTATGAAGAGGTTTGAACTGTTCCTTTTATCTTTAGGGAAACAATTGGTGTTTCTACAGCATTGGAATTTACGGTGATTGTTTTGCGAATTGGTCCCACTCGATTGGTGTCGTATTTAACTTGAATTTCACCTGCCTCTCCTGGAGCTATTGGTGCTTCTGGTTTTTTAGGAATAGTACATCCACAAGAAGAATATACTTTGGTTATTTCTAAGGGCATATCTCCCGAATTGATAAATGTAAATATGCGAATCCCATCACTCCCCTTAATGATTTCTCCATAGTCCACTACATTAGACTTGAACTCTATTTTTGGACCTGCTGTTTGTGAGAATCCATTGAAACTGAATGCTAGAAATAAACTGAAAATGGTTATTATATTTTTCATCATCTAAGAATTATTTAATTTAATATACATAATTTTACTTTACTTGATAAAAGCAACACAAAAGTAAACAGTTTCCTTTTATAATCCCTTTAAGAAAATTACTTTTGTTATTTAAAACAAAAATCAGACCATTTATGTCGATTTCCTCAAAATTTGAAGCCTTAACTGTCGAACAGAAATGGTATGACTATTGGCTTACTAATAAATATTTTGCTTCTAAACCAGACGATCGTCCAGCATATTCGATTGTAATTCCACCACCAAACGTGACAGGAATTCTTCATATGGGCCATATGTTGAATGTGTCTTTACAAGATATTTTAATTCGTAGAGCTAGAATGCAGGGGTTCAATGCTTGTTGGGTTCCTGGAACGGATCACGCTTCAATTGCAACCGAAGCCAAAGTAGTAGCACGCCTCAAAGAACAAGGGATTGATAAAAACGATTTAACTCGAGAAGAGTTTTTGGGTCATGCTTGGGATTGGACTGAAGAATATGGTGGACTAATTTTAAAGCAATTACAAAAACTAGGCGCCTCATGCGATTGGGATAGAACCAAATTCACATTAGATGACGATATGTCAGCGTCTGTAATTCAAGTTTTTGTTGACTTATTTAACAAAGGTTTGGTGTATCGAGGATACCGAATGGTAAACTGGGATCCAGAAGCGCAAACAACTTTGTCTGATGAAGAAGTTATTTATGAAGAAAAACCGGGTTTTTTATATCATATAGCCTACGAAGTTGAAGGAGAAACGAAGCCGCTTATTATTGCAACTACACGTCCAGAAACAATTTTTGGTGATACTGCTATTTGTATTCACCCAGAAGATGAACGTTTTCAACATTTAAAAGGAAAGAAAGTAAAAGTACCTGTAGCCAATCGCTGGATACCCATTGTTCTAGATGACTACGTCGATATGGAATTTGGTACGGGTTGCTTAAAAGTTACACCGGCACATGATATTAACGATAAAGCTATTGGCGAAAGACACAATTTAGATGTTATTGACATCTTCAATGCTGATGCTACGCTTAACGCTCATGGGCTTCATTATGAGTCACAAGATCGCTTTGTAGTTCGTAAAGCCATTGCCAAAGAATTGGAAGACTTAAACGTATTAGTTAAGAAAGAAGATTATGCGCATAAGGTTGGAACTTCTGAACGTACAAAGGCTGTAATTGAACCGCGTTTGTCGGATCAATGGTTTTTGAAGATGGAACAGTTAGCTGAACCTGCAATCAAAGCTGTTCTTGAATCGGAAGAAGTTGCATTGGTGCCTGCAAAATTCAAGAATACATATCGTCACTGGATGGAGAATATCCGTGACTGGAATATTTCTCGTCAGTTGTGGTGGGGTCAACAAATACCAGCTTACTATTACAGCAATAATCCAGAAGATTTTGTTGTTGCAACTACACCAGAACAAGCTCTTGAGTTAGCGCAAACCAAATCAGCTAATCCTGATTTAAAAGCAAGTGATCTTCGTCAAGATAACGACGTATTAGATACTTGGTTTTCTTCTTGGTTGTGGCCAATTTCTGTTTTTGATGGTATTAGAAATCCAGATAACGAGGAAATAAATTATTACTATCCTACTAGAGACCTAGTAACAGGTCCCGATATTTTATTTTTCTGGGTTGCACGAATGATTATTTCGGGATATGAATATAGAAATGAAAAGCCTTTTTCAAAAGTATATCTAACCGGCCTTGTACGTGATAAGCAAGGACGAAAAATGTCCAAACAATTAGGGAATTCTCCTGATGCCTTAAAACTAATCGAAGATTTTGGTGCTGATGCTGTTCGAGTAGGACTTATGTTGAGTTCTGCCGCCGGAAACGATTTGTTATTCGATGAAAGTCTATGCCAACAAGGGAAGAATTTTTCTAATAAAATATGGAACGCTTACCGCTTGATTGAAGGTTGGGAAGTTGACGAAAACAGAAACCAATCGGTTGTAAGTAAAGAAGCCTTGCATTGGTATGCTCAAAAATTCCAGCAGTCGTTAGAGTTGATCAACGACCATTTTGATAAATACCGTATTTCTGATGCTATGATGACATCTTACAAGCTAATCTGGGATGATTTTTGCTCTTGGCTGCTAGAAGCAATCAAGCCAGCTTATGGAGATCCTATCGACGGGCAAACGTACCGAGAGGTCCGTGTTTTATTTGAAGAAAACTTAAAACTACTTCACCCGTTCATGCCTTTTCTTACTGAAGAATTGTGGCAAGATATGGAAACACGTTCTGTCGAAGAAGCATTAATCGTAAGCACGTGGCCAGAGGTTCAGACTTATGACGAAAAACTCATTAATCGTTTTGAAGAAGCTACTGGAGTAATTGGAGGAATTCGAAACTTCAGAAAAGAAAAAGAACTTGGATTCAAAGAAATTCTTGCTCTTCAGGTAATCGGTTCTACCGAAGCTATTCCCTTTGAATCGTTGGTTCAGAAAATGGGACAATTGAGTAGTGTGTCTTATGAAGAAACTATATCGGAACAAACTGGAGGTGCATTTCGTGCTAATGGTTTGGAATTCTTTATCCCGCTTGAAGGGAAGATTGATGTAGAAAAAGAACGCCTCAAATTACAAGAAGAACTGAAATACGCAAACGGTTTCTTGACGTCTGTTCAGAAGAAACTTGCGAATGAGCGTTTCGTTTCAAACGCGCCTGAACAAGTTTTGGCGAATGAACGAAAGAAGGAAGCAGATGCTTTAGAGAAAATTGAGGTAATAGAAAAAAGTTTGGCAGCTCTTTAAAGAACTGTTATTTTTTTGCAACTACATCGATACCACCTTTTACTATTTGGTTTAGTTCGACATTGATATTGGTTCCTAGTGGGAAATAAAGATCGACTCGTGAACCAAATTTGATGAATCCAGCATCGGTTCCTTGAATTACATCTTGACTTTCCTGTGCGTAATTTACAATTCTGCGGGCTAGAGCACCAGCAATTTGACGATATAAGATCGCACCAAATGATTCATTTTCTAATACGATGGTTGTCCGTTCGTTTTCTTCAGATGCTTTTGGATGCCATGCCACAAGATATTTTCCCGGATGGTACTTACTGAACAAAACTTTACCACTTATTGCATAACGAGTAACATGAACATTTATTGGTGACATGAAAATTGAAACCATCAGACGTTGGTCTTTAAAATATTCTTTTTCAAATACCTCTTCAATAACCACAACCTTCCCATCCACTGGAGCAATTACATGATCTGCATTGATTGGGGTATCCCTTTTAGGGTTTCTAAAGAACTGTAACACGATAATTAGTAGACCCAAGGCAAGACCCTGAAGTCCCCATTTAAGCCAAATAATATCGATAAAAAAGTCTGCTCCAAGAGCAATCCCGGCAGTAAATAAAAATGTAAAAATTATAATAAAGAAACCTTCTTTGTGGAACATTTTAAATGAGTTTTAATAATAAATAATAAAAGGGTGCTACAAAAATCACACTATCCATACGGTCATAAACACCGCCGTGACCGGGAATTAAACTTCCACTGTCTTTAACTTTTGCAATCCGTTTGAAATACGATTGAATAAAGTCGCCTAAAGTTGCAAGAACAGGGATCATTACAGCAAACAAAATCCATAGGTTGTTGTCAAAAATATGCAAACGCCCCTCTATGAAGTAGGTAATAATTATAGTGGCTAGCATCCCACCAAAAAAACCTTCCCACGATTTTTTTGGAGATATAGCGGGTAGTAATTTATGCTTCCCAAATTTTGACCCAAATAAATAGGCAAAAGAGTTGTTGGCCCAAATTGAAATGTAGAGTAAGGCGAGTATCCATGGTTCATAATTTAAACCTTCAAAAGCTGTTCGCGTGATGAAATAGGATGATAAAACAATATATCCAACGCTCAATATAAACTGAACAGGATAGCTGTATTTTATTTTTTTCGATATAAACAACATACCAATCAAAATCAAATTGATGGCAAGGGCAATATGAACTAAAATTCCTTCTGTGAATGCACTAACAAACCCAAGAGTTGCATAAACCGAAAGTAAAACAAGTATTAGTATTGGAAAGAAACTTTTGAAGTGAACAAGACGCTGAAATTCCCAAAGTGCAAGGCCTGAAAAAAGAAGTACAACTCCAGTTATTACATAGGGCGATGAAAAGATAGCGGCCATTAAAACTCCAGCGTAGAGTCCTCCTGATAATGCGCGAATTTGAATATCTTTCATTTAAGAATCTTCTTGAACGAGTAAATATAGGTTTTTTGTACTACTTCCATAAGAAAGGAAATCATCTTCCTTATTTGCATCAAAAGTATTGAGTGTAGTGATATTCGAGGGCAGGTCATCCTTGTATCGTGTATTGATCATTGTCATAGCTTCACTAACGTCTTCTACAAACTGAGCAGCACTTGCTAGTATAATTAGATTTTCAGGAAGTTCATCGAGCTTCAGGTTTTGTATCTGGTGGCTACAAACTAGAATGGATCCTTTGTTTGCAATCAAATATTCACAACCTAATAACTGAGCAGTAGCCTTTTTGTTTTTTGAAACTTCAGAATTTACAGGAATGTTAAAAAAACTATTCAAACTTTTTGAATCACTTTTTAGATCCGCAATGCCCCAGCCGTTCTCAGCTAGTATTTGATGAAAATAGTTTCGGGTTTGTTCTACATTTTCACTGAAAATAAATTTCCCTCCTTTTTCGGTAAATACCCGAGCAAAATGAAGTTCTTTAGGATCTTTTTTTGAAGCTAAGTATGGACTTGTGTCAGCTTTTTGCTCCTTTTTTTTTGATCCAAAAATATTACTAAAGAACCCCACAGGAAATTATGTTTATTCAGTTACTGCCTTCTTATCATCTTTCGCTTCTTCCTCTTTATTAAAAGGTCTTTTTCCTAAAATAGTTAAAAGATCATCTTTGAAAAGCACCTCTTTTTCTAAAAGGCGTTCGGCTAAAGTTGTGAGTTTCTCTTTATTGTCTTCCATTAATTTGAGGGCACGATCGTACTGTCCTTCAATTAAAATAGAAATTTCTCGATCAATTTTTTGAGCTGTATCCTCTGAATAAGGCTTAGAGAAATTGTAATCCGATTGACCGCTTGAGTCGTAATAGGTAATATTTCCTATGGTATCATTTAACCCATAAACTGTTACCATGGCTTTAGCTTGGCGGGTTACTTTCTCTAAATCGCTTAAGGCTCCAGTAGAAATTTTATCAAAAACCACTTTTTCTGCAGCTCGTCCTCCAAGGGTTGCACACATTTCGTCGAGCATTTGCTCTGTACGAACAATCATGCGTTCCTCTGGCAGATACCATGCAGCTCCTAGTGATTGTCCTCTTGGTACAATAGTTACTTTAACTAAAGGAGCAGCGTGTTCGAGTAACCAACTAACCATAGCATGACCAGCTTCGTGAAAGGCTATCGTTCTTTTTTCTCCGGGAGTTATTATTTTATTTTTCTTTTCGAGACCTCCAACTATACGATCAACTGCATCTAAAAAGTCTTGTTTACCTACCGATTTTTTATTTTTACGAGCAGCAATTAAAGCAGCTTCGTTACATACATTGGCAATGTCTGCTCCTGAGAATCCTGGCGTTTGTTTTGATAAGAAGTCAACATCTAAAGTTTTCGTTGTTTTGAGCGGAGCAATGTGTACCGCAAAAATTTGTTTACGTTCCCTAACATCAGGAAGATCAACATAAATTTGTCGGTCGAATCGACCAGCACGCATGAGAGCTTTATCCAATACATCTGCCCGGTTTGTTGCCGCTAAAACGATTACATTGGTATTGGTCCCAAAACCATCCATCTCGGTCAAAAGTTGATTCAGTGTATTTTCACGTTCATCATTTGATCCAGTCATGTTGCTTTTACCACGAGCTCTACCGATCGCATCAATTTCATCAATGAATATGATTGCTGGTGATTTTTCTTTGGCTTGCTTAAAGAGGTCACGAACACGAGATGCACCTACACCTACAAACATCTCAACAAAATCCGAACCTGATAAAGAGAAGAAAGGAACTTTTGCTTCTCCTGCTACTGCTTTTGCAAGTAATGTTTTACCTGTACCGGGTTGCCCTACGAGCAGTGCTCCTTTGGGTATTTTTCCTCCGAGTACGGTATATTTATCTGGATTTTTTAAGAAGTCAACAATTTCTTGAATTTCTTCTTTTGCACCTTCTAAACCTGCGACATCTTTGAAAGTAGTTTTGATGTCTGTTTTTTCATCAAACAGTTTTGCTTTCGATTTTCCAATATTGAAAATCTGGCTACCTCCACCAGCACCGCCGCCACCAGACATTCTTCGCATTAAGAAAATCCATACGCCAACAATGAGTAGAATAGGGAGGAAGCTTAGAAAGATATCCATCCAACGATTCTCTATGGTAGTAAAATCGTATCGGAATGTAATACCGTTGCTTTCTGCTTTTTCTAATTTTCGTTGAAACAATTCAAGGTTTCCTACTTCAAATTGATAGTGAGGTCCTTTTATATTTTCCTGGCCAAAAAGATTTTTGGTTTTCGTTCCTGAGTGAATCGACTTCTCCAAAGCTTTTTCAGTAAGCGAAACTTTAGCTAGATTTTTATTGTAGACCACTACTTCCATAACATCTCCATCGTTGAGGAAACGTTCGAATTCTGAAATGTTGGTTTTTTTGAGCGTTTGAGAATTACTATCTCCTAGCAAGCTAACGGCTAGTAGCCCTACAATTACAAGTCCGTAGACCCAATATGTGTTGAATTTAGGTTTTTTAGGTAGATTTTCTTTTGCCATAATTTTATTTACAGATTGGAGTCGATTAGTGTAGTTTCAGCATCTCCCCAGAGTTCTTCAATGTTGTAATGTTCTCTGGTTTCTTTTTGAAAGACATGAACAACTACATCAACGTAGTCCATCAAAACCCATTCTGAATTATCTAATCCTTCGGTGTGAAATGGTTTTTCGTGGATTGCTTTACTTACAATTTTTTGAATTGAGCCAACGATTGCTGACACATGTGTGTTTGAGGTTCCACTACATACTATGAAATAATCACAAACTGTGTTTTCTATTTTTCTTAAATCGAGGAGTTTTACTTCAAGACCTTTAACTTCTTCTATACCTAATATTATCTGTGCAATTAGATTATCAGCACTATTGGAAGGTTTTATCATCAAATTTTTTTCTTTAATGCAAATTTATTATATTCTAGTCAGACACTAGCAAATTAGCATGCAATATTTCAAAATAATCAAAATTGATGCCACCGACTCTACTAACTCCATGCTTAGGCAACGGTATCTGGCAAATTCATGTTCTGATGGGGAAGTTTTGTGGACAACAATACAGCGACAAGGTAGAGGACAACGAAATACTGTTTGGCAATCAGAGGCTGGTAAAAACTTGACTTTCAGTATGTATAGGGAATTTAACTTGGTTGAGGTTCATAACCCCTTTCTGCTTAGTTGCCTTGTCTCTCTTGGGATTCAAGCTGCATTAGAATCTTTAATGATTCCAAATGTTCATGTGAAATGGCCTAACGACATTATGTCAGGTGACAAAAAGGTGTGTGGTGTGTTGATCGAAAACATGTTCAAAGGCAGTTCCTTGCACGCGAGTATTATAGGAATAGGGCTTAATGTGAATCAAGCAAAATTTCAAAACTTACCCAAAGCTGCTTCGATGTTTCAAATTTCAGGAACAACCTTCGACTTGGATGATGTTTTGTCAATATGCTTGGATCATATTCGTCAAAAAATGGAGCTACTGAACCGTCCTGAAGAACAAATAATAAAGTTATATGAGTTTTCTTTATATCGCATTGGAAAACCAAGTACGTTTGAGTCCGATGGTTCCTTATTCACAGGAATTATTAGAGGGGTCAACCTTCAAGGATTACTCAAGGTTCAATTGGAAGACAACCAAAGAGTTCTTTTTGATTTAAAAACAATAAAGCTTAAAAACTAAGGTTTCCAACTGGCTGGATCCTTTCTCCAGTTTACCAATGTTTCTTGTTGCTCTTTTTCAATTGTAGCGGTTGCGGTTGCGTGCTCAATCAAATGATCATAATCACTTAGTGTATACAGTTGAACTGCAGCTTCTTTGAAATTATTTTCTGCAACTGAGAAGCCGTAAGAGAATAAGGCAATCATTCCCAACACTTCAATGCCTGCTGCTTCAATTGCAGTAACAGCATTCAGACTACTCATCCCTGTACTAATCAAATCTTCGATGACAACAACTGACTGTCCTTCTTGAACAACGCCTTCGATTTGATTTTGACGCCCATGTTTTTTAGGCTCTGGACGCACATACACAAATGGTAAGTTCAATTTTTGAGCAACTAAAGCACCAATACCGATAGCGCCAGTTGCTACTCCAGCAATGGTTACGTCTGAGCCATAAAGTACAGTAACTTGTTGAGCAACAGCATCTGTAAGATAGTCACGGACTTTTGGAAAAGACAAAGCCAAACGGTTGTCGCAATATATTGGAGATTTCCAACCACTTGCCCAAGTGAATGGATTTTTTGGTTCCAATTTTATTGCATTAATTTGTAGTAAATGAGCTGCCGTTTCAAAGGCAATTTTTTCGTTGTAAATCATACGCAAATGTATAAAGTATTTTTCAATCAAAAACCAATTTTCTTAACAACTGAATTGGTTTCTCTAACCGATCGTACTCCTGTAATGTTTATAAAGTTTTCATCGCCTGAAAACATCGTAAAAGCGCTTAAATCTAAAAAAACCGAATGCTTGTATTTGTATCACCAAAAAGAAGATAAGCTGTGGATGCATTTTTTGAGACACTTCCCAATTGTTGAAGCTGCTGGTGGTTTGGTTCGTCATCAAGACGGTCGCTTCCTTTTTATTTATCGGAATGAAAAGTGGGATCTTCCAAAGGGTCGGATTGAAAAAAACGAGCCCATTCGAATTGCAGCTGTTCGAGAGGTTGAAGAGGAAACGGGAGTCGATGGTTTAGAAATAGTGAAGCCTCTTATCGAAACGTTTCATGTTTTTAATCGCAATGGAAAGTATAAACTAAAAAAAACTTTTTGGTTTGAAATGAAAACAGCTTCAACAAGTACTCTAACTCCACAGTTGGATGAAGGGATTGAACAAGCGGTTTGGGTTTTTGAAAAAGAAATCCCACATAAGTTTGAAAACGCCTATGAAAACATCAAACAAGTATACGGAAGTCTTTAGGAACCGGTTACAGCTTTGGGTACCAGATGATCATAATCTCCATGATTTTGAATTACCTCACGAACAATACTGCTGCTTATAAAAGAAGTTTCGGTTGAAGTCAAAAGAAATACCGTTTCAATATCAGATAAACTGCGATTGGTGTGTGCAATTGCTTTTTCAAATTCAAAATCAGCAGGGTTTCTAAGACCACGTAAGATGAAAGATGCGTCAATACGCTCACAGAAATTCACAGTCAACCCTTCGTAGGTTTTAACGGAAACCTTGGCTTCTCCCTCAAATGTTTTTTCAATGAAACTTTTGCGTTCCTCTAGACTAAACATGTATTTTTTATTTGAATTTACTCCAATAGCAATTACAATTTCATCGAACAAGGGAAGCGCACGTTGAATGATATCAATATGGCCGTTGGTGATGGGATCAAATGAACCTGGGAAAATTGCTTTTTTCATGATACTAAAGATATTCTTTTTTTCTTAGAGTTTCTGCAATGAGTTCTTCTAGGAATTCTAGTAGAGAAATACCAGCTGCTTCAAGTTGCTGGGGGATTAGGCTTTGAAGAGTCATTCCGGGAATGGTATTTATCTCGAGTAGGTGGGGAATCCCATCTTCGAAAATAAATTCGCTGCGTGTTACACCTTCTAACCCCATTTTTTGATAAATCTTTTTGGAAAGAATAGCAGCTGCTTCAGTCCAAGCTTCTGGAAGTTGTGCAGGTGTGATTTCTTTTGACTTCCCTTCGTACTTGGCTTCGTAATCAAAAAAGTCATTCTCACTAACGATTTCAGTTATGGGTAATACGTTGATCTTATTTTTCCATTTCAAAACTCCAACACTAATTTCGCGTCCAACAAGAGCAGCTTCAATCAATACTTGAGTATCTTCTTTAAATGCATTTTCAATAGCAGTTGGAAGTTCTTCAGCGGAGTATACTTTGGATATTCCAAAGCTGCTACCTGCTCGATTAGCTTTCACAAAACAGGGGAATCTAACGGCTTTTTCAATGACTTCAGTACTGTAATCATCGCCTTGATCTAGGATATAAAAACGTGCAGTAGGTATGTTTAAGGATCGAGCCACTGCCAGGCAATCTCTTTTGTTGTAGGTCAGACCTGCGGTGTAACTAGAACAACTGCTTTGTGGAATGTGTAACAATTCGAGCATTCCCGCTAATTGCCCGTTTTCTCCCGGAGCTCCATGAATCATATTGATGACAACATCAAATATGAATTTCTCACCCTTTCTTACAAACGAAAAGTCAGCTTTATCCAAGTTGTATTCATTTTCTGCTGCATCAGAAACGGACCAATCTGTCTTCGTAATATGTATGTAAAAGACTTCATGCTTGCTGTTTTGTAGCACATTGAAAACGGTGGCACCACTTTTTTTAGAGATATCGTGTTCTGAGGTAAATCCTCCCCAGGCAACTCCAACGACTGTATTCATTTGATTCGGATTATAATAGTTCTAAAATTCTTATGTAAAGGTAATTGTTTTCCATCGTTCAAAGCAAGAGGGATTTATTATCTTTACGGCATATTGAAATCACAATGAATTTTTTACGTTTCTTTTTTAGTAAACTCTTTGTAAAGCAATTGCTTTGGGCTGGCCTCTTAGTGGTATTGTTCATTGGGTTGTGTTTTTGGGGTTTAAACCAATATACTCAGCATGGAAAGCATACTCAAGTTCCTGATATTGAAGCACTCTCTTTAGAAACAGTTGCTTCTGTTTTGGAACAATTTGAACTGCGGTATGAAGTGCTTGATTCTGCAAAATTTAACCCCAACTACCCACCTTTTTCTGTAATAGAGCAACTCCCAACTGCTGGTTCAGACGTGAAGCAAGGAAGAAAAATCTACCTTACAGTCAACCCTTCTGGTTATCGAAAGTTGAGTGTCCCCAACGTAATACAAATCACCAAGCGTAATGCTGAAACCCGACTTACCGCTGTAGGATTTGAGCTGGGCGAAATTAGTTACCGCAACAACATAGGAAAGGATATGGTTCTCGAAATCCGTTATCAAGGAGATAAAATCGAGCCCGGAGTTGTCCTTCCTAAAACTTCAAAAATAGACTTAGTCTTAGGAAATGGAAAACGATAATTTAGATCCTGAATTTCAGGGAGAACAGGTGCTACACGAACACTTTTCTTTTACTGCAGATCCAGGACAAGAACCTCTTCGAGTAGATAAATACTTGATGAATCGAGTAGAGAATGCAACTCGTAATAAAATACAAAACGCTGCTAAAGAGGGTAGTATATTTGTTAATGATGTCGTTGTTAAGTCGAGCTATAAAGTAAAAGGAGGCGATACGGTCCGTGTACTTTTCGGACATCCACCTTACGAAAACCTATTAGTTGGCGAAGACCTTCCTATTGATGTGGTTTATGAAGACGATAGTTTAATTATCGTTAACAAAGCTGCAGGAATGGTCGTTCATCCAGGTCATGGAAACTATTCCGGTACGCTTATAAACGGTTTAATGTTTCATTTTGACAACCTGCCTCAAAACGATAAACAACGCCCCGGTCTGGTTCACCGAATTGATAAAGATACAACTGGTTTGTTGGTGGTAGCCAAAACAGAAACCGCAATGACCCACCTGTCAAAGCAATTTTTTGATAAAAGTTCAGAGCGTAAATATTTTGCTTTGGTTTGGGGTGATGTTAAAGCGGATAGTGGAACCATAGAAGGAAACATCGGCCGTCACCCAAGAAACCGTTTGCAAATGACTGTTTTTGATGAGGATGAAGAGATGGGGAAACCAGCAGTTACCCATTACAAAGTACTGGAGCGCTTAGGATATGTTACCTTTTTAGAATGCCAATTAGAGACTGGACGTACCCACCAAATTCGTGCTCATATGAAGCATATTGGTCATACGCTTTTCAACGATGAGCGTTATGGTGGAGATGCAATTTTAAAGGGGACTAGTTTTACGAAATACAAACAGTTTGTCGACAATTGTTTTAAACTACTTCCACGTCAAGCACTTCATGCGAAAACCTTAGGTTTTGAACATCCCGTAACTGGAAAATGGATGCAATTCGATTCTGAAATCCCAAACGACATGGGCCTAGCGTTAGAAAAATGGCGACAATACGCCGTACATAAAAATTTATAATACGGCTATAAAAAGTTGGAATCCAATTCATTTGTAGTTTTCAATTGAACCGCTTACATTTAAGTAAAATTGTTGGACTATGAAAATGATCATTTCCCCTGCCAAATCGTTAAACTTTGAGAAGAAACTTCCGACTACACAAACGACTCAACCTGTTTTTTTGTCTGAAGCAGAAAGAATCAATAAACTGTTGAAGAAAAAATCAGTTACAGGCTTAGGGAAATTGATGGGGATTTCCGAAAACCTATCCCAGTTGAACTGGGAACGCAACCAAGCTTTTCAGCTGCCTTTTACATCAGAAAACTCACGCCCTGCTGTCTATACTTTTAATGGTGATGTGTATACTGGACTTGATGTGTATAGTCTATCTAATGCTAAAATAGCAACCTTACAAGATCAGCTACGAATTCTATCAGGTTTATATGGGGTGTTAAAGCCGTTGGATTTAATGCAAGCTTATCGCTTAGAAATGGGAACTAAATTCCCAGTTGGAGTGAAGAAAAATTTGCCAGACTTTTGGAAATCGAAAGTGACCCAAACCCTAAATGATGATATGCAAGAAGACGAACTCTTGGTGAATTTAGCCAGTAACGAATATTTTGCAGCGGTCGATACCAAAACGCTTAATGCCTCCATCGTTACACCCCAGTTCAAAGATTTTAAGAATGGCAAACTCAAGATGATTCCATTCTTTGCTAAAAAAGCTCGTGGTATGATGGTTCGGTATATTCTCGATCAGGAGTGTAACACACAAGCCGATCTGTTAGGATTTAATACAGACGGTTATCAGTACAGTGAAGAGCATACTCTAAACGAAATGCAGCCTGTTTTTATTCGCTAGGATTTTGCTCTCTTTTTTTTATTTTTTTTACGGTTTCGTTTTACACCAGAAGTGCCTAAAATAATTTTACCTCGACGCGATTTTTTATCTCTTTTTCCTATAAGGTGTTGATTTGGTTTAAAATAATACATCTATTTTTAGATAAAATTCCAAATATGTGGTTCCACGAACATCCGTATCCGCCTTATATTCCTAAAAACACTACTCGCTTAATCGTTGGGACCCTTCCGCCACCAAGATTTTCAACAGGAGCACTAAACGATCAGGATGTAGATTTTTGTTATGGAAGTAGTAATGGAATGCTTTGGGAAATATGGGATCGTTTGTATAACCTGAACCTGGTTTTCGAAAACACAAACCACGCAATTGAGCAACGCAAAGCATTTTTGAAACGGGAGCGTTTTGGGATTTGTGATATTGTAGGTGGTGCTTATCGCGATAAAATAGACGCATCGGATTTGGGAATGCAAGATGTCCAATTGCGCGATGTGCTCTCGATTTTGGAACAACACCCAAAGGTTGATACGCTAATCTTAACGGGAGGAAATAGTAAAAATGGTCCCGAGTATTTTTTACGCAAACTGTTGAAAAAAGCTACTATTCCATTGGAATGCACAGACGATCAGGTTCCTCGAAAGCATCAATTTGTATGCGCTGGCAGAACAATAACAGCCCACAGTCTAACCGCGCCATCTGGGACAGCAAACCGCACGATTGGAAGTATGCCAGCATATAAAGAAGCCAAAATGCGCGATCCAAAATACAATACACTAGATTTTAGAGTCGAGCAGTATGGGCGTGTTTTTTTAAGCACCTGACTTTTATTATCTTTAAAGACCCAACTCTATACTATGAAACACTTTAGCATCTGTGTGCTTTTCCTTTTTTTACATCTTGTGCAACTATGTTCAATAAGTGGTCTCAAGAAATCCGCTTTATTACAAACGAACCCACCCAACTTATTGTTGCCAAAGACACCCTTGCAAAAACTCAAGTAGAGCAGTATATTTTTGTTAAACGGAGTAGGGCGCCTTTGCCAATTCAGGTTCAAGGAGATTCCATTTCGAAAAAAATATTGCTGCACTCAAGTAACTCCCTGGCTTACATTGCTAACTTCATTTACCCAAGTATTTTGAATATTGGAATCGGATGGTTAGTCTATAACAATTCGCCAAAACGATATGCGTACCCTTCGATAGTTAGTATCGATTTAAACCAAGAGCGAGACTATACTTTGATTTTGTGTCTAGTTGTATGGCTTTACTTTGACTTGATTTTGAGGTTTGAAAAATGATATCTCCATCTTACACTTCTCGCTCTGCAAAAAAGATTTCTTCTCTTACCATATCTTCATTTATTCTTTCTGAGAATGCAAATATTTTTATTCCCCAATAACCTATTAAACCGAGTATATAAACAGCTAAAATGGTTAAAATGATTTTTTTCATTTCGTTTTTTATTGTATTCGTTAATAAAAAAAAGTTGTTATAGAATAAAAGGACCTTAAATTAGGTCAATAAATGGGAGCCAGAAAGTAACTTTCAAGTATTGAATTTGTAGTGTATAATGAGGTATAGTTACAGGTTAATCATGGCTTAAGAATACGATTTGGGGCGCACTGATAATATAAAGCTATAAAAATAAATGATATAGAAATTATTTTCTAATTCCAATAATGAAATCTTTGATTTTGTCAACGCCTTTTTCCTCTAAAAACTTAATGAAAGCAGAACCAATGATTGCACCTTTGGAATGGGAAATTGCTGCGGTATAGGTTTCCGTATTACTGATCCCAAAACCAACTACGGTTGGTGTTTTTAGGTTCATATTGGCAATGCGCTGGAAATAGTCGGTTTGTGTTGCGCCAAAGGTAGTTTTAGCCCCGGTAACTGCTGCACTCGAAACCATATAGATGAATCCGTTCGAAACTTCGTCGATATAGCGAATGCGTTCCTCGGGAGTTTGTGGAGTAATCAAGAACATATTGTACAAACCATGTTGGTCAAACATACTTTTATATTCTTCGTTATAGACATCAACCGGTAAATCAGGAATAATGAGTCCGTCAATTCCGATTGCCTCACAACGCTTACAAAACTTTTCGATCCCGTATTGCATCATGGGATTGAAATAGCCCATCAGAACTAAAGGAATATCAATATGATCTCGGATGCCTTCGAGTTGGGTAAAAAGTTTTTCAGTGGTCATGCCGTTTATAAGCGCTTGGGTAGAGCTTTCTTGAATGGTAGGTCCGTCGGCAAGGGGATCAGAAAAAGGAAGTCCGATTTCGACCATATCTACTCCTGCAGCTTGCAGGTTTTTTAGAATCGGTACGGTGTCTTCTAGGTTGGGAAATCCTGCAGAAAAATAGATGGACAATAATTTTTTGTCTTCCTGAAATTTGAGGTCTATTCTTTTTTGTTTCATTTTTTGTAGTCTTTTATTTACAACTTAAAATAATCGATATAGGTATCTAAATCCTTGTCTCCACGTCCCGAGCAGTTAAAAACAACCACTTCATCGGGCCCGAATTTACGCACATCCAAAGCCGCAAATGCATGCGCGGTTTCAATTGCGGGTATAATTCCTTCCATTTGTGAAAGTGTCAATCCCCAATCCATAGCTTCTTGATCGGGAACGGAGACGAATTCGGCGCGTTCACTTCTAAATAAATGTGCATGCATGGGACCAACTCCAGGGTAGTCGAGTCCGGCGGAAATAGAATAAGGTTCTGTGATTTGTCCGTCGGGGGTTTGCATCAATAAGGTTTTACTCCCGTGAATAATGCCTTCTTTTCCTAGGGCAGAGGTGGCAGCACTAGCGCCAGAATCGATACCTTTTCCGGCAGCTTCAACCGCGATGATGTTTACACGGGTATCGTTTAGATAATGATAGTAAAGTCCAGCGGCGTTACTTCCGCCACCAACACAAGCAATTAAATGGTCGGGATAGTCGCGCCCTTCGAGTTCTTGCAATTGGATTTTGACTTCCTCACTAATAACAGATTGAAAACGGGCTACCATGTCCGGGTAGGGGTGTGGGCCTACTACCGAACCAATGATGTAGTGGGTATCTACCGGATTGTTGATCCAATCTCGGATGGCTTCGTTGGTAGCATCTTTTAGAGTCTTGCTTCCCGATAGTGCAGGACGAACTTCTGCGCCTAGCATTTTCATTCGGGCTACGTTTGGCGCCTGACGTTTGATGTCGAGTTCGCCCATGTATACAATACATTCAATTCCCATTAAGGCACAAACCGTGGCCGTGGCTACACCGTGTTGTCCGGCTCCCGTTTCGGCAATGATTCGCGTTTTACCCAAACGCTTGGCTAAGAGTATTTGACCAATGGCGTTATTGACCTTATGTGCTCCCGTATGACACAAATCTTCTCGTTTGAGGTAGATTTTGGTGTTGTATTTTTCCGATAAGCGCTTGGCAAAATACAAGGGGGTAGGCCTCCCGACATAATCTCTTAGTAAAGCTCCAAATTCTTTTTGGAACTCAGGTTCTGCTGTGATTTTAAGATAGTTTTCTCGTAATTCAGCTACATTTGGATACAACATTTCTGGAATAAATGCTCCCCCAAAATCTCCGTAATATCCTTTTTCGTCTACATTATAGTTCATACAATTCGTTTTTAAATTGTGTTAATTCATCTATTTTCTTTACTCCCGGTGTACTTTCAAATGTACTATTCACATCAATTGCGTAGAGTGGTAATTTTATTTTTTCTAATTCTCGAATGGCTTTTATGTTTTTTAATCCAATACCACCACTAAGAAAAAAAGGTTTTTGAGATGGGTATTCTTTTAACAGTTGCCAATCAAATCCATATCCATTTCCACCGGGGAGTTCCCCTTTGGTATCGAATAAGTAAAAGTCACAACAGCTTTCGTAAGGGGCTAAGATTTTGAAATCAAATTGATCTTTGATGCTGAAAGCTTTGATAACTTCTACCTCCAAAGATTGTACGTAAGAGCAGTATTCTGGAGCTTCTTTTCCGTGTAGCTGAACAGCTTGTAATTGGTGTTCTTCGATAATTGTTTCGATATAATCGATTGAGGCATCTACAAAAACACCAGTTTTTTTAATACTCTTAGAAAGGCTTGGCGTTGCTCCATCCACAAAACGAGAGGAAGGTGCCCAGAAAATAAATCCCATATAGTCGGGCGTTAAAGCTGCAAGTGCTTCAATGTTTTCTGTTAGCCGCATGCCACATACTTTAAGCTTCATCTTCAATGGTTTTGATGAATGCTGCTGCGCTTGCACCCGGATTTTCTGTTTTCATGAAATTTTCGCCAACCAAAAACCCTTGATAACCATAGGCTTTTAAATCAACTATTGATGCAGCATTGCTGATCCCACTTTCTGAAATCTTTACAAAATCCGAAGGAATTTTCTCTACTAATGTTCGGCTGGTGTCGAGATTAACTTCAAAAGTTTTTAGGTTACGGTTGTTTACACCAAAAAGATCTAATGATGGCATAATCGACTTTTCTAGTTCTTCTAAATTATGTACTTCCAATAAAACTTCTAAGCCTAAACTTTGTGCAGCTGTAGAGAGCTGTTCAATTTCTTTCCGTGTCAGCACCGAAGCAATTAATAAAATTACATCTGCTCCATGTGCCTTTGCTTCGATGAGTTGGTACTCGTCAACAATGAATTCTTTGCGTAACAATGGAAAATCGGTAACTGCCCGTGCAAGGGTTAAATCTTCGAGGGAGCCGCCAAAATATTTTCCATCAGTCAAAACCGACATGCCGCAAACCCCTGCAGCTTCATAACCCTGCGCAACATCGGTTACCGATAAAGAGCTGTTGATGTTTTGCTTCGAAGGTGATCGGCGTTTGTGTTCTGCAATAATTCCAGATTGACTTGATCGTAAGGCCTTCGCTAGGGAAGAAGTTGTTCGTCCAAAAAGGGGAGATGCTTCCCAATAAGAGACAGGGAAAAGTTGTTTACGTAAAGCAACTTCTATTTTTTTGTCTGCAATTATTTCATCTAAAATAGTCATTAGATGCTTAGTTTTTGTAAGGTTGTTAAAGCGTGCAAGGCTTTGCCGCTTTCTAATGATTCTTTTGCTTTTTCAAAGCCTTCAATAGGGCTTACGTTTAAAGCTGTAGCGATTGCCATTCCGGCGTTGGCACATACAACGTTTTGTTGGGCTAGGGTTCCTTTGTTTTTAAGGACATTCATAAAAATACTGGCAGAGGAAGCTACACTCGATCCTCCAGAAATATCGGAAGCTTGAAGTAGCTGTACTCCAAAATCAGTTGGTGTCAATACCCGCTCGCTGTTTTTACTCAATGCTTTTGTAGAACCGGTTAAGGATATTTCATCATAACCTTTGAGGTCATAAAGAACGGTAACCTGTTGTTCTGTTTTTTGAAATAGGTAGTGATAGAGGCGAGCAAGCTCTAAATTGAAAACCCCGGTCAACTGATATTTCGGAAAAGACGGATTGACCAACGGGCCTAGCATATTGAAAAACGTTTTTACCCCTAGATCCTTTCGAACTGGAGCTACATTTTTCATTGCCGGATGAAAGAGAGGAGCATGTAAAATACAAATCCCAGCTTGATCCATACAGCGTTTTAAAAAATCTTCATCGTTTGAAAATCGAATGCCCAGATGCTCCAAAACATTACTCGATCCACAGCCCGAAGAAACACCATAATTCCCATGTTTTGATACATGAATTCCTGCCCCAGCTGTCACAAAAGAGGAAAGGGTAGAAATGTTGAAGGTGTCTTTTTCATCTCCTCCTGTACCACATAAATCAATTGTTTCAAATTCACTCAGGTTAACAGCAATACAAAGTTCTAGTAAAGCTTCGCGAAAACCTTCGAGTTCCTGTAGGCTGATACTCCGCATCATGAAAACGGTCAAAAAGGAAGCAATTTGACTGTTGTTGTATTTCCCATCAGCAATATTGACAATCATCTGTCGGGCTTCTTCTTTAGAAAGTAGCTCGTGACGAATCAAACGGTTGAGTGTGCTTTTCATAGCTTATGAGTTAATCCAATTTTCAATTATTTTTTTCCCATCAGGCGTCAGTACAGATTCTGGGTGATACTGAACCGCACAAACGTTATGTGTTTTGTGTCGCAAAGACATCAGTTGCCCTTCTTCGTCAAAAGAAGTAGCAATCAATTCATCGGGAAGAGGCGTTTGAACTACCCAAGAATGATACCGACCAACTTCAAAAGTTTTGGGAAGATCAGTGAAAAGAACATCATCTTTAACAACATTAATAGGAGTAGCAACTCCGTGATACACTTTGTCTAAGTTGATGAGCTTTGCGCCAAATACTTCTGCAATTGCTTGTTGACCTAAACAAACACCCAAGATGTTTTTAGTGGGAGCGTAGCGTTCAATAGCCGCTTTGAGTAAGCCGGATTCTTCTGGAATACCGGGTCCAGGAGAAAGTACGATATAGTCAAAAGTTTCAAGTTCGTCCAAGTCAAATTGGTCGTTTCGTTTTACGGTTACGTCGCAATGCAACTCTTCTAGGTAGTGCACCAAATTATAGGTGAACGAATCGTAATTGTCAATGAGAAAAACTCTTTTCATATTAAACATCTTCGGCTAAGGTTAAGGCTTTGTCTAAAGCCCCT
>Ga0307998_1000125_pt1 | contig 43980 bp, 40 predicted proteins | sample Davwhametageno37_FD_203147 | JGI IMG/M metagenome (GOLD analysis project Ga0307998, IMG submission 203147) | Marine microbial communities from Davis Island wharf, Antarctic Ocean - #37 | ecosystem: Environmental > Aquatic > Marine > Unclassified | place: Antarctic Ocean: Davis Island wharf... | reverse complement strand
AGTGGTACCTCCACCAGTGTTATCACCTCCACCAGTGTTATCACCAGTGGTACCTCCACCAGTGTTATCACCTCCACCAGTGTTATCACCAGTGGTACCTCCACCAGTGTTATCACCTCCACCAGTGGTACCTCCACCAGTGTTATCACCAGTGGTACCATCTCCACCAGTGTTATCACCAGTGGTACCATCTCCACCAGTGTTATCACCAGTGGTACTTTTTGGTGCTACAAACACAAAGTAACATATAATTAATATTATTACAGCTATCGCAGAAAAAAGTAAATTTCTCTTCCATTTTGATTGATTTTCTTCCATTTAATATCATTGAAATATTTTTATTGACATGTTTAATTTATGTGTTAACATTTTATACATTTTTGTATAAAATCAAAACATTAAACTTACCAAGAAAATTATTATTATCAGAGCACAAACAGCTATTCCTATTTTTATCCAATCAACACTTCCGTCTTTTTTTATAATCTGAAAGAACCCTGAACTAATAATTCCATTATCTCCTTCTTCATCCTTACCTCCCTCACCGCTTCCTTCTTCATGGTCGTTACCTATACCAGCCTCTTTTTTGTATCCGTCTGGTAGTGCCCCTGGTACAAATCTCCACGATCCACCTGCAAGAGTTGTACTATGGAGCAAACGAGGTATAACTAAGCAACAAGGATCATTATGGATCATTTTATATTTAAAATACCCACCTCCGGGTCCATAAGTGCCCCAACTGTTACGAACTTCCCAATAATCTACACCATTTTCAGAACCCCAACCAACAATTACCATTGCATGACCGGATGGATTTTTCTTAGAATCAATACTATTTCTATCGTTATATGGATTATAAATTTTACTAGGGACAAAATCGACACCTCTGTTTTCATCCCAGAATACGTTGAGAGAAGATGTCCATTCTATTATTGTCGCTGGGATAGGACCATTACTGAATATATCTCTTTTTATCATGTTCCATGTATTAATCTCTGTTTGTATATTTGGCACCGAAGATATAGAAATAACGTCACCTGAGTGCATTAAATGTGAACTGTCGGGGTCTATTTTAAAAGAGAAATCCTTATCACAGCAATTATTTGCAGGGCATAATGGTGGGATTATTGTTAAATCAGACATTGGTAAATTTATCAAAGATGGGTAACAACTATCAAGTCTTGCTCCTTTCTTGGAGAATCCACATGATGCGTTTTGAAGATTACCACCATATGAACATTGACATTTTGAAGGTATTCCATAATCTGGACCTATACATGATACAGTGTAGAGATAACTTAGTTCTGGATTTTTCATTTTATATTTTATTGCAAAACGATCGGATAAAGCTGTTGTGGCTGCGACAGCCCAGCAATCACCACATCCTCCTTGACTTTTTACACTTGATATCTTATTATTTTTCGAGGAAGTTGGTCTCCATGACCAATTAGTTGGGATTGTTGTACCAGAAGCTGTATGTAGATCGGACTTTTGTTTTGCATTCGGTAAAGACGAATGAGTACTTGAAACATCAGATTTACTTGACGGTATTTTATAGAGAGTTTGGACATCTTCATTGTTAGGTTTTGTACACGTAAAATCTGGTTGATTATTGGCACAGCATTTAGAAACGCATATTTTTTTATCACACTTTAAACCATCATCACAATCTTTATCACTTTTACAACCACCTGATGGTGTATTTTCACCTTTACATATTGTTTGAGAACTTGAACAATCCATTATTATTTATATATGACAACTAAAAAAATATATCATTTCAACTTAAAACAATAGGTAAATTTAGAATAAATGCCAAACCTAAGTAATAATAAACAACTTATGATCCACGTGGTCTCTGAAATAGCAGTGCTTGCAGGTATTACGTTCTACTTTACAAAAAAGAATAATACATTGTCAACACGAATAGATGAACTAGCCCAGAGGGTGGAAGAGCAGGAAGATTTAATACAGAAACATGACGTAATTATTCAGAAGTTGGTTGGGTATATCAATCAACAACAAAAACAACATAGAGAGGAAAAAGCTTTACCTGTTCAAAAACCGAAACGAATAGTGGAACTCAGTACTCCGGTTCAAACACAAGAACGTGAAAATGATGAAGAATTTAGTACACCTGTTCAAACGCATGAACGTAGTCCAAAAGTCACTTTTGCTGGTATAGATGATATGTCTTCAGAAGAAGAAGTATCTTCTGAGGATGAGAGCGATCTTGATGCCGATCTTGTAATTGAACTGGCAGATCTTATTGATGAAGAGGATGAGAGTAACTTAAAAAAAGAACCTCCAGTAACAAAAGATGCTTAAAAAACTTATTATTAGAAAAAATATTAACGGGGATGACGATGAGTCATCCAACATCATTATTCCGGTCCCAAGTGTTCTATCCGATAAACGAAAATGTGAGAGAGGTAACTATATTCCCCACTCAACTTCCTATTGCAATCAGAAAGAGTGGTGTGATGAATACACACGACAACTCGACGATCTCTATCGAATTGTTGGAAGATCCATAGATCGTAACTATAAATTAAGCAAGATTGACTGGAAAGATCCAAAGTATGTTCATGCTTTTGATAAACTTATGTTTAATTGTTCGTCTAGATATATTTCATCGCAGTCTAAGGATGTAGACAACGAAGATAAAGAATGGGAAAAGCAAAAAGAAAGTTAAATGCCGCTCGTAAAGTGGTTTTTAAAGATCTAACAAAGCAGTATAATCCAGAGGATAAATATAAAAACGACGTTATACCTGCCAGCATTATAATTGTTGATAGACGTGACAAAAGAACAAAATTATTTGATACGTCATGGGATATGAGACAGAAAATGTTTAACTATGTTGAAGAAGCTGGATATCCAATGTGTGAATATCTAGACATCGATAACATGGTTAACTTTGTGGAGTGGATATTAAAAAATAACTAAGATATTATACATATAATTGTATAATATAAAAAAATTAAGCTCCTGACAGAATACCGATACAAGTAAGTATTTCTCTTTGTGTGGTTGTTATGTTTTGGATATTTTCTGCTATACCATCCCTTTTTAACTCAAGAATAATATCATCTACACTTTTTGGTACAGTAGATCCTTCGACCGGTTTTGATGATTGTTGTCTTGCCTCAGCTTGTTGTCTTGCCTCAGCTTGTTGTCTTGCCTGTTGTTCAGCTTGTTGTCTTGCCTCAGCTTGTTGTCTTGCCTGTTGTTCAGCTTGTTGTCTTGCCTCAGCTTGTTGTCTTGCCTCAGCTTGTTGTCTTGCCTCAGCTTGTTGTCTTGCCTCAGATTGTTGTCTGGCCCCAGCTTGTTGTCTTGCCTCAGCTTGTTGTCTTGCCTGTTGTTCAGCTTGTTGTCTTGCCTCAGCTTGTTGTCTTGCCTGTTGTTCAGCTTGTTGTCTTGCCTCAGATTGTTGTCTGGCCCCAGCTTGTTGTCTTGCCTCAGCTTCTTGTCTTGCCTCAGCTTGTTGTCTTGCCTCAGATTGTTGTCTTGCCTCAGATTGTTGTCTCTGAGCTAGACCGGGAGAGTTACTTTTTTTCAATTCAGCTTTATATTTTCTCATTAATGCTCTGTTTTTGTCCTCCTCTTCGTCGTTTTCCTCATCTGCAAATTTTCGAATTAATGTTTTGTGATGAGCAATAAGTTTTTCCAACTCAGCCTTACGTTCAGAAATTACATTATTGTTCAGATGTTCTGATTTCTTACGTTCCATTTCAGCTTTCTTACGTTCCATTTCAGCTTTCTTAGCATCTTCGCGTTTGATTTCTATATGTTTTTTGACAAATTTCAATTCAGCTTTATATTTTCTCATTAATGCTCTGTTTTTGTCCTCCTCTTCGTCGTTTTCCTCATCTGCAAATTTTCTAATTAATGTTTTGTGATGAGCAATAAGTTTTTCCAACTCGATTAACCGGGCTTCAGGAGGTACTTCCTCTCCCACTCGTTTACATTCTTCGACTTTATTTCTTTTCTCTTCTGTAGCTTTATTTCTTTTCTCTTCTGCAGCTCTTTTCTCTTCTTCGTAAAGCTTACTGTATTCTTCTTCACTCTTGGTCTCACATGGTGTTTTGATCTTAGTCTCACATGGTGTTTCAGACCGAGCCAAACTCTTTCTAAGTTTACTGATAGCTCCCTTTGTTCCAATTATAACATTTCCACTTTTCATGACATGTCTACTTAGTTTACAAGGTATATCTTTTTCCATCAGACATACACCTGAATCTTTACCGTCTGTATGACATGCATACCCAGATGCACACCATTGATTTTTCTTAGGGTTACATGGTTTTGGATTTTCACCAAGAGAGCATAAATATTTAACCCTATCTGATTGACTTCTAGGAATTCCTGTTTCAAGACCTGCACGTTTTAACAACGCTTTTGTCATGTCTGGTTTCCCCATTAACTGTTCAAAAGTAAAGCCGCCAAAACATTTACCAGATGATTCCTCTTCCTCTTCAGATTCTTCGACGTCTTCTGGATCGCTTGAATCATCACTTGAATCGGAAGAATCTTCCTCCTCTTGTTGTCTATCTTTAACAGCTTTTATTGTACATTCTTTGATAAATTCTTTTTGAGTTCTGTTATACAATTTTTTTCTTTTCAAAAGTTTTTTGATATCTTTGGTCGTTATCTTATTAAGATCTTTAGATGATTTAATAAAAGATACAATTTCTCTTTTTATTTCATCTTTATTTGGCATGGAACTTCCACCTCTACTTCTACTTTCAATGCGTTCAGTCAGACTTACCTTTTTACGGCGAGAAAGTTTTGGAGACCTACGCATATTTTTCCCAGATCTAGAATTTTCTTTGTTATAAAGATCGAGTTGTTGTTGGTGACCGTCTTCAATTAATTCATCTTCTTTTTCCCATGTATTTTCATTTGAAGGAAAATCAACCCATTTAATTTCATAAGTGATTTCTCCTTTTTTATTTCTTCGATCTATGATCTCTTCGATTTGAAAATCGAATCCAAGTTTTGAGGACGATGAACTAGTCTTTTTTGATTTAACACACTTTGGTGTTTTAGATTTATTCTTAAAGAAATTAAGAAAAAGTTTAACAAGCTCTCCTTTATTTTTACCAGAGTAGTATCTAATATTGTGTTCTTTGCATAAAGCTACTAATTCCTTATTTTTGAAATGCTTTAATGAAGCTTTAGTGTGATGTGACATTTTTATTTTAGGAGAGGATTTTTTTAAACTTTTTAATTTATATCCCAAATATCTGGGATATAAATTTTCTTATATATTTACCACAAAGTCCTTACGGTAATCAGTAACTCTGTCCTTCGGCTTTCCTTTTTGATTACTTAATACTCTACAACCACCATCGGATACAAAATCCATATTTTTATGTGTATGACCGCATATCCATAATTCCATATCCTCCTTTTTTAATAGATGGTCTAAGTCCGTTGCATAAAGAGAAATGATCTGTTTCTTCTTTTTTAGGCCTTCTAGAGCTTTTAAGGATGGTGGGTGATGAGATACGACAACCATCCTGTATTTTTTTTTATGACAATACGATGTCATTTTTTTTATATATGAAAGGTCTTTTAGGTGGAGTCTTTTATATTCTTCAGTGTTCATACCATGAACACGTACAATATATGGGGGTATTTTACACTGTGGATTTGTCCAGAGTGTACACCCAACAATACATATATCTCCAATTCTCACACTGGACCTGTTTAATATATGTAATTGTGGGATATCTTGACTGAGTTTCTCAAGGCGTTTCTCCAGAGCCCTAAAACTCACAGATCTATGGTTATTCATTGTGTAATATTCGTGATTACCAGGTATATATAACACAGCTTGAAACATTGTTGATAGAATGGATAAAAATCCTTTGAGTTGTTCGATATTATATAAAGAACCAATATCACCAGCGAGTATTAGAACATCGGCGGTAGGAGTAATATATTCAGCGGGATCAGGTATACCATCGTGGGCAAACTCTATGTGTAAATCCGAAGCAAATTGTAAAGTAGTCATTTTAAGATCTTATACTATCTTACTATTTTACTTAATATGTTTTTCAATTTTATTCTTAATTTTATTCTTAATTAACTGGAATGTCACCAATATCTATGGAAGGTCCTTTCATTTTTCTTTTTCGTGTGGTTGGAGCTGCCGCTGCTGGTCTATTCATAGAGTTAATCATTCCCATCAAGTTAGCCCCAGTCTTCTTCATCATCATTTTCGAAATGACAAAGAATGCGGCGTTCATAATAACCATAAACAACAGACGAAGTTCAACCGGCCATGAAGATCCAGACGGTACATAACTCTTTTCACCCAACTCGATTAAAAGCTTTTCATACGAATGCATAGATACAATTTGTTGCTGAGTAAACCCATGCATTTCAAATCCAAGGAAATTACCTAAAATAAACTCAACTCCCATAAACCCGTACACAAGATAAGTCTTATAACTTTCAACTGAAGAATCAAGAGATAATCGACGTACACAGTCGCCATAAGCTTTTTGCATTGTATGAAGATCCGTATGAATTGAATAATCCGGAATACTGGACACTGGATACGATTTACGTAATAAATCAAACTTAAATAATATTTCTCTCTTTGCATCTTCCTGGTTACGTTCGGAATTATTATTATTGTTTCCTCCAATATCCCTCATTTCAGGTCGTGGAACATATCCACCCTTTGCTTCTAGCTCAGCCAAAGATGGTACGGGGGGTGCACCAGGGGATATAGTATGAGATACTGCGACACTATGACCTCTTTTTCCTCGATGCCTACTATATTTACTTGAACGCTCAGACATTGGTGATACACTGACTTCTGACGCTTTGTCGTCGCCAAGAAGATTTTTAAGCCTCTGAGATAAGTTTGAACTATCGGATTCATTTCCGTCATCGGCCTCAGGCGTCTCCTCATTAATTGATAAATCACTAATAGATGAAGCTATACTTCCAGGTGAAGAATAAGGACTTTCTGCTGAGCTATTTGATCTACTATCATCACTGATTAATAAATTAAGTCTATCCTCAAATGATTTTTTTCCAGAATCGTGTTCAGAATCGTGTTCAGAATCGTGTTCAGAATCGTGACCTTGATCGTGTTTAGAATCGTTGTCTATATATTTATTAGAATCGTGTTTAGAATCGTGTTTAGAATCGTGTTTAGAATAATCTATACTTGATCCACCTACATGCTTTAAAGGTGGTGCGTGTTCTTTATTTACTAAATCCTGGTGTATTTTACTCTTATTTTCCATGAGCTCTAGATAAAGACGTGGTAGCCTTGGAAATACTTGAGGTTGATCTAACGGAGCCCTTTTTAATGGAACTTTAATCACTCGAATTTTTAGTTTGTTTCGTGGCATTTTAGTTTGACCGTTGACCACTTTAAATGTGTATAAGATAAAACAAATTAAAGAAATATTGTATAATATTCAAATAACAATGCAAATTTTTATAAAGACACTAACAGGTAAGACTATCACATTAGATATTGAACCTTCCGATACAATTGAAAATGTAAAGGCTAAGATACAGGATAAGGAAGGTATTCCACCAGACCAACAACGTTTAATTTTCGCTGGTAAACAGCTTGAAGACGGCCGCACATTATCTGACTACAACATCCAAAAAGAGGCAACACTCCACTTGGTACTCAGATTGCGTTAAAAATAACACTTGATTTTCCCATAAACAAATTTATGGGAATAAATAAAATTGAGGTTTAACTCCTGATATTTTATTTATTCCCATAAAACAATGGACACACAAACACTTTATAAAGTTGATTGGACAATAGGTTCGCATATATCTTTTTGCGGAGGAATAAACCCAAGTCTTTCCGAAGCTATCGCACGTGGTATGTACTGCATGCAAATATTTATGGGTAGCCCACGGTCATATAAAAGAAATTATATCTTTGATGAAGATATTGAAGCATGTAAGAAATTATTAGTACGGTTTCCAACTCATGTGTTCTCACATTTTCCATATATCGCTAATCTAGCTGGAAAGTCTAACAAAAACGGTCTTGCTTGGATTGGCAACTCGACAATTGATAGAGGGGTTTATGCTATGTTAAATGGTTTAGAATACGAGCTTGGTATAATCGCCAGAATTGGAAAGGGTGTTGTCATCCATCCGGGATCATTCCCAGATCGTGAGTTGGGTCACAAGGCTGTAGCGACGACAATAAACAAGATAAAATTTACAGAGGGTGGTATGTTGCTGTTGGAAAATTGCGCAGGTGAGGGTAACAAACTTTGTAGGGATTTCACAGAGATACAAAGCGTATTATCTAATTTGGATGATTGTCAACGAGAACATGTTGGTGTTTGTGTTGATACTGCTCATATATGGGGTTGTGGGGATTACGATCTTCGAGATCCGGAGGAGATTGTTAGAATGTTCTCGGACTTTGATAATATTATTGGATTAAATAATTTCAAGTTGTTGCACCTGAACGACAGTAAAGTCTTATTGGGAAGTAAAAAAGATCGTCATGAGGATATCGGGGTTGGCGAGATTTGGGGGAAAAGTTATGATTCCCTTCGTGTCCTACTTGACATGTGCGAGAAGAATGGAATACCTATAATACTTGAAACAGGAGGTCCATGTATGAAAACTATTTCACAATTGAATATTGCTAAGATATTACAAACAAGAGAATAAAATGACATCTTACACTTACAAAAATCTCTTAATTATTGAGAGAGGGAGCACTAACAATATTACTATAAACGTAAAGAAAAGTCAGGAATATTGGTTTCCGGCGAAAGTTAAACCTTTCACATACCAGAGTCAACAGGACAAGGTAATTTTAATATATGGTCTACCTTTCAATCAGACAGATAATATCAAAGAAGTTGACAGTTCTACTCAATTAAACTCCGGAAAAATATTAGGGGTTATCAAGCTACTATGCGATGGAGTAAATATTAGGTGTATAAGTTGCGTTGGTACACCAAACGACGATATAGTCAAAATATTACCTCTTTTTCGTGAGTATCTAATGAAAACAATTACAATGTGTACAAATATACCAGACGAAATTGATAGGCTTAAGTTCAGTATATCATGGGATTTACCAAAAGAGATGGAAAATCTATACTCAGATATTGTGAGATCTGGAATGATGTCTGATATATATAATAAATCTCATTATTTTTCAGGTAAAGAAGTTTTAAATCCGTCAGACAACTTGTCGGGATTTGCGCCCCCAGGTTTTGAACCAGTTAAACAAACATATAAATTAATATTTTCACAACCAACTCAGAATCAACCAAACAGCTTCGGGCAACCAACTCAGAATCAACCAAACAGCTTCGGGCAACCAACTCAGAATCAACCAAACAGCTTCGGGCAACCAACTCAGAATCAACCAACCAGCTTCGGGCAACCAACTCAGAATCAACCAAACAGCTTCGGGCAACCAACTCAGAATCAACCAAACAGCTTCGGGCAACCAACTCAGAATCAACCAAACAGCTTTGGACAACCAACTCAGAATCAACCAAACAGTTTTGCACAACCAACTCAGAATCAACCAAACAGTTTTGCACAACCAACTCAGAATCAACCAAACAGCTTCGGGCAACCAACTCAGAATCAACCAAACAGCTTCGGGCAACCAACTCAGAATCAACCAAACAGCTTCGGGCAACCAACAAACGGGTTTAGCTTTGGTAAAAAATGGTAATATAAAATTAAATTTGATTTAAAAATACTTTTTATTATAATAAAAATAATAAAAATGAGCAAACAGACTTCTAAACATATTAAACAGACAACTTTCAAAGATCTTTATGAATTTTTACAGGATCGTGAAGATCCTGATATTATATCATGGTTGAAGAAAAAGGAATGGGCTGGTAAAGAAAAACTGGAGTCATTATTAAGGTTATTTGCTGGACTGGGATTAATGAGTAAAATTAATAATAAATATAACATATACAAAGGTAATTTTAACAAGAATCAACAGGTTATTAAACATGAAAGTCTCAAAGATGTATTTTACAACGATAAAGGTGAGTTAATTAAATTGAATGATAAAGGTGATTCATCAGACTTAACATGTAAGTCCAAAGAGAATGATAAACATTTCTTACTAACCACTTCCAAAAATAAAAACAAGCTGTTAATTGGTGATCTTGATTTGACAAAGATTGCCTTCTTCTTTCGAAAATATGAAAACATGGGGTATACTATGTCATTCTGTATATGTATTAGGAATAAGAAAGATTTTATGTCTATGGTTAATCGTAGTGAATTATCAAGTCATGAACTGAAAGAACTTATCAAGAAAAAGTGCACTATTATCATTGACTTTGATGACATAAACGAAGCGTATCACCATTTTAAACACAATTTTGGTGGTAAATCCATGGATAAAATCACAAAATTAAATAATACCAGTTTGTGTTTACGAATGCATCAACGTCTTGGTGTAATGAAAACATTGAAATTGAAGGATAACGGTGAGATGAAAATACTGTGGGGTCATGTACAGAGAAGTGGTAAGAGTTATATTATCGCTGGGTGCATTATCGCTGACGGGGCTAACAAAGACAAATGCAATTACTTAATAATTACAACAGCTCCCAATGAGACAATTGATCAACAAAGGATTGTATTTTGCTGTAACCAACTTGAAGGGTATAATATCGTTGTGTTAAACGGTAAAAATAAGAAACCTGTATTAACAAAAAAGAATATCATTCTTTGCTCTAAGCAATTTCTTCAGAATAAGATTGGTGAAAAGAATACTAAAATTACAAAGACAGACAGACTGAGGACTATTAAAAAATATTTACGGAGTAACGACATTAAACCTCAACGAACATACACTCAAGATGAAATTGACGGGTTCATTCATTTATACAGTATCACGAAAGATGAAATCTTAACTGATAAAAGTAGTATTAAACCACAGTCAATAAAGTGGTTAAACAAAATAAAGTTTGATATGAGATTTTTGGATGAAAGTCATAATGGAGGAACAACACCGTTAGCTCAAAAAACACTGGACTATTATGGTAAAAATTCCTTTACTATGCAAATTACAGCCACATATTCTAAACCCGCAAATGATTATAATATCCATGTTAATAATTGGGTATTATGGGACATGGAGGATATTAAATTATGTAAAAACATTAAAACAAAAGGAAATGTTGATAGATTGGTACAAAAGCATGGTGAAGAAATCAGAACTATATTAAAAGGTTATTCGGATGAAAATATCATGTCAGTATATTCAAATTACGCAGATCTACATATACTGACAGATGAAATAACACCAGAAATATTACCAGAAATATTAAGGGATACGAGACACACGTGTCACGGGTGGTCAACAGAAGCTTGTTTCCTTCTAAAACAAGGGGTAAAAGATAAGAAAGTAATATCAATTCCCGAATTTCAAAAAGAGGGGGAAACCCTTAAATTATGGTATAAAATATTTGGGAAGCAAGGTAAATTTGGCATACCTGACAAAGAATACCCAGACAGTAAGGTATTTATGAAGAGGATCGAAAAAATTTGTAAAAATCCAACGATTGACTCGAGATTTATAGGAGAAGGTGGATTCAGTAATGAACCAATGATTATATTGGCTTTCTTACCAGTGTTTACCGATAGAGGAACAGGATATCTTTCTAAAATTTCCAATGCAACAATTAATTTACTTGAAAAGCACAATGTTATTCCAGACTACGATATTATTACCATTAACGAAGATGGCAAGGGGAAAACAACAATTGAAGATGCTCGTATTAAAGCCAGAATTAATGGTAAAAAAGGGGTTCTTGTTTTGAGTGGAACAAAATGTGGACTTGGTGTCTCCATAAACAACTGTGATATTGTATTGCTTTTGAATAATAACACAAGCTTTGACATGATTTACCAGATGATGTTTCGTTGTATGACTGAGGGTAAAGGTAAGAAATGTGGGTTTGTGGTTGACTTAAACATCCACAGAGTCATAGAAACTTCTGTTATCACATATGCATCGTCGATTAAACCAGATTTACATCCCAGAGAAGGGGCTAAGTATATTCTACAAGAAAGACTGCTTAATCTTAACTGTGATCACTGGATGCCTACATTCGGTCACGATGGTTCAAAAATTACTACCCTGTGTGAAAATATGTACGAATTGTATTCTTCTAACACTGAAAAAGCCCTTAATCAATGTTTAAACAGACTTCGTTTCAAGGAAGTATTACTTACACAGGATGAACAAAATGTATTTGACATCATGTTTAGCGTAATTAAACCAACAAAACAGCAGCTGAAAATTATTAATGACTGTATGAATGGTGAAGAGAAAATTAAGAAAGGTATTGAAAGGGTGAATGTTTCTGACGAGACTAAGAGCGACGAGACTAAGAGCGACGAGACTAAGAAAATAAATTATATGGATATTCTAAAACATATCATACCTTTAGTATGTCTACTAACAATTCACCACAATGATACATCATTAGTAGAAATGTTTCAATGCATGGAAAGTGACAAATATATCTACAGTATATTACTTGATCAAACTAAAAGTTGGTGGGGTAAAAATATCGATACCAGAATTATAAAGAAGTTTATCGATGTATACGTTAAATATATGAAAAATGACAAGGAAACTATTCAAATTATTAGAACTGTCAAGGAACTGTTTATGAAAAACATTAATAATAACAACGAACTGTCTAAACTCATTGATAAATATCTTATTCCACAGGAGTTGGAAAAGAAAAGTAATGCCGAAGTAAGTACACCGTTTAAGTTGCGAAAAGAAATGATGGACAAAATCCCTGTTGAATTTTGGTCATCTGTTAAGAAGGTATTTGAACCGTGTTCTGGCAAGGGTGGGTTTGTAGTGGACATTGTTGCCAGATTTATGTTAGGATTGTCTGGTGTTATTCCCGATGAAATCGTAAGATATAAGACTATCATGGAAGAATGTCTATATTTTTGTGATATCAACCCCACCAACATCTTTATCTGCAAGTTACTGATTGATCCTTATAATGATTACGACTTAAATTTCCACGAGGGTAACACGTTAGATCTGGATATACATGAAAAATGGGATATCGACGGATTTGATGCTGTTATTGGGAATCCACCATACAACGCGTCAGGTAACACTGGCACCGGTAACACGATATGGCAATATTTTACCAAGAAGGCTCTTGATACATGGGTAAAACCACGTGGTTTACTAATGTTCGTTCATCCTCCTGGGTGGAGGAAGCCTAATACAAAACGTGGGAAATTTTATGGGTTGTACGAGTCAATGACTAAGAATAACCAGATGTTATGGTTATCTATACACGGGATTAAGGACGGTCAATCAACCTTTAAATGCGGAACCAGATATGACTGGTATTTACTAGAGAAAATACCAGTGCATAAAAACACAGTTGTTAAAGATGAAAAGGGGGTATTATTAAATGTTGATATGAGTGAGTTTAAATGGTTACCTAATTATAACATATCCATGATCCAAAGACTATTAGCCAAAGAAGGAGAGGGAAAATGCGAGATTATATATAGCCCTTCCGCTTACGAGCATAGAAAGAAATGGATGTCAAAAACCAAAGATGATGTATTTCAGTATACTTGTGTTCACTCCACTCCGAAAAAAGGAGTTAGGTATATGTATAGTAAGTTAAATGACAGGGGTCATTTTGATGTACCAAAAGTGATATTCGGAGAAAGTGGTATAAATGATGTTATTATCGATATGAATGGTGATTATGGCTTGACAAACGGTTGTATTGCTATTAAAATATGTGATGTGAAAAACGGCGAAAAATACAAGAATTTCCTGGAAAGTAAAGAGATGTGTGATATTGTGCTAAGTTGCTCGTTTTCATCTTTTAGAGTTGACTGGAACATTTTTAAGGATATGAAGAGAGACTTTTGGATGGAAAATATAAGTGTTCCGTAAAAGTCTGATAATAATAGTATATAGAAAACATATATCTATCTATAAAAAGACATGGACGTAACAGAATTCAAAAAAAACTTCTCTCTTACAGAACGACGTGATCAAGCTGATAGAATTAAGAGACGGTACCCCAATAGAGTACCAATTATTGTAAATACTGGGAAAGGTGTCCCAAAACTAGATAAGCAAAAATACTTAGTGCCGCGTGACCTAAAAGCATGCGAGTTTATGTGTGTTATTAGAAAAAGAATATCATTGTCGGCAGAGGAAAGTCTATATATGTTCTTTAATGATAAAATGGTCACATCTTCCGCTGTTTTGGGTAAAGTATACGAAGATAGCAAGGGTGAAGATAATTTTTTATATGTTCATATTTGTATTGAAAATACTTTTGGATAATAAATGGCATCCATTTATAATCTCTATTATTACGGAAAACTTACTATTTTGGGTGGAACAATGTTATACAACTCTTCCATCTGCTATGATGTTATTAAATTAGGATATACTGTTGTTTCTGTCACGTACAGAGGTACAAGAGCTGTGTACAAATGGGTATTTGTACCTGAAAGACAATTAGAACTAAATGAAGGCTGGATAGAAATGAAATTGAAATGATTTAAGGATTCACAGATAATTATTAAAATACTCATAATGTCAAACATTTCAGAATTACAGGATACTAAGGTCCAAGAACCTACTATGGCTTCCTCTCAGCCCGTGGAAATTACCACACCAACCATTACACCTACAGTTGTGGTAACCCCTTCAGATACAAAGGAGGAAGATATTACAGATTTAGAGTTTAATCGCAAGAATATTGACGCGCTCGGTGCTCGTATTAGAGTCACTGATAAAGACGAGCCTACAGGTCTTGAATTATTATGCTACGTTCGGTGCAACCCAGAAGACGGCGATCTAATCAGCCGTTGCAGAGGTGTTGTTTTTAACAAAGAAGAAATTGTTATGCATGCATTTCCTTATACAGTCGAGATGTCACAGACAGATACAACAGCAATTTCATCCAGTATTGGAGACACTTTCTCAAAATGTGATTTCTATGACTCTTACGAGGGTGCACTCATTCGAGTCTTTCACTTTGGTGGACGATGGTTTACTTCCACACACCGTAAACTTAACGCCTTTCGCAGTAAATGGGCATCTCGTGAATCATTCGGTACATGTTTTAAACGTGCGCTCGAGTCTGAATTTGATGTAAATCCCGCATTTGCTAAGGGTATTTCAGATGGTGAAGACCCTCTTCTCGAGAGATTTCAAAACACTTTGGACAAAAGTAAACAATATATGTTTTTAATCAGACATACTGATGAGAATCGTATTGTAAGCGCTTCACCAGAACGACCAACTCTTTACCATGTTGGGACATTTGTAGATGGTGAGCTTATCATGACAGAAGATATTAACATTCCTTATCCAAAAAAGCATTCATTTTCTAACATGTCTGATTTACAGGACTATGTCGGTGGTGTTGACATCAAAACCATCCAAGGTGTTATCTGTTTTGCACCTGGAAATCTTCAATACAAGGTTCTTCATCCAGAATACATTGAACTTTTCAAGGCTCGTGGGAATGAACCAAGTATTAAGTTTAGATACCTTCAAGTTCGTCTCGACAGAAAGATGACTGACATGCTGTACCATCTATACCCAGATTGGGAGGGGAGATTTGAAGAAATTGAAAACAGTTTGTTCGACATTGCAAAGTCAATCTACAACTCGTATGTTCAAAGATTTATCAAAAAACGTTTTGTCACAGTTCCAACAGAGGAATTTGGTGTCATTCGAGAATGCCATTCCTGGCATGAAGAGGATCGCGCTGCAAATCGGATTAGCATTGAGAAAGTCATTTTGGCACTTAACAATCAACGTCCTACAAGTCTAAATCGTATGATCAGACGGTATCGCAACGAGAAAACTGAACAAAAACAAAATAAGGTTGAGACACAACAGAGGGCAAGATCTAATACTATTTCTTCAATGCCAAGCCCATCTTTGAATGCTATGATTGGATCACCACCAATGCAGTCTCCTCTTCTTCTAAGTAAAAACCCCAAAAGAAATCCAACAATTGTCAATTTAGGCCCCCCAGCCACAATTGAAGTCTAAGAACTCCACTAAAAAGTTCACCATAATATTAATAGGGTATTTCCCTATTAATAAACACTCCATCTTTTTTACCTTAGAGTATAGAATATACTTGATTTTATCTTATCTGTTCCCTGTATTGCACTATAAGCTGATTCAAACAGTTCATTGTCAAGGTATGTCGCTAATTCTTTATGTGTATCTTTCGGATTCTTTTCATATAATTCAGTCCAGTCAATAAAACGTTTGGATCTTTCATTTGTTTGTTTATGCCTTACAGTTTCTGAAATGGCAATCACCCCCTTATCAGATAAATGTGAAATAAACCATTCTTTCCAAACGTTGGGTGAATTAGTTGTGTGTAAAATCCACGTTATAATATTGCATCCAGCAAACCAAATTAAATCAAACTTTTTATCTGGTACATCTTCTGGGAACATTTTTTCGCCTCCGGTAATGAAAGTGTAATTTATTTTAGAGAAAGATTGATTACTATAGTTACCGATATATTTTTCAACATTAAGCTTACCATTATTATAGTCATTTTTGGCATTGTTTTTAGAGGAACAGACTACCATTATTTCAAGTGTTTTCTCCTCTGTCACTATAGGAGCTCTGTCATCTCTAAATACTGGTTGTTTCAAATCGGAAATATCAGCGCAACTATTTTTTGAATACTTAGATACGAAATTTGTGTCAAAACCAAGTTTCTTTAAAAATAGAATGTACCTTTTAGTATGAAAAGACCCAGCAACAATAATAGCATCGCTAACTGGTGTGGAAATTGTTCCCTCAACTTTCTTAAAATTTCTAAACATCCGTGCCATTGTATATATGTCCATAAGAACAGATGGCCCTGTAGCTAAACAATAAAACACTTTTACACATTCGTTAGTCGTATTATTCTTGTCAAATTGCTGATCATTTAAATACGACAAAAAAATACTTCGTATATTTTCATGTTTGAAACTTTCTTTATCTTTCCATAACACAGTATTTTGCTTCAACCATAAGTCAAGTTGTATTCTTAATTGCACTTGAATACTTTTATCTTGAACTTGTTTTATCTGTTTATTTATTTTACTATGATGAATTACTTTATTAAAAAGATCGTATATCGAATGAGAATCCTTAAACACTCTAACACCGGCAGGAGAATTAAGTGCATTTAATCCAGCTGTTACAATATCTGTAATATTATCAGAATGTAGTTCTTTCATTATATTTCCAGAGCATTTTTTATAGTATATTCTAATAATTGCTCTTGCAACATCCATGTATAATTTAAAGTCGGCAAAAGATGCTGTATTTATGTTACGAAGGTCAATATAATGGGTTCGTAAATTATTGAACTTGCATCTTGACCTTTTTGGGGTTTTTGGAGTTTGAAGATGCGTCAGTTGTATACCCTCCCGTTGTCTTATTTCTAATACCGATTTGTTATAATAATAGTCATTTATAGAAGATGTATTCATAAAACATGAGGAAAGATTACGTGCTATCCACCCCATTGATCCGTGAACAAATTTTAAATTCATATCCTTCTTAACATAACCTATTTCAATAAACAAGTCTACAGTTGATGTAGCTGTTCTTATTTGCTCATTTAAAAAAGTTGATGCGTCAATCAATCTCCTCTCTCGTATCCCGTTTATTAAGTGTTTTTGTTTTATCCATCTATCGCAATTAAAAAATTGAGTATGTGAATCATCCAATAATAATACACGTTTATTATATTTTTTTGAAGACATTAACGATAATTTGTGCATACTGTACAGATTATCGTATTTTTCTACTTTCATAGGAGTAAATGAGTTGTTTATAATTGTCGCTAAACCAAATTGTATTTTTGGCTGTAATATCTTCAGTATCGATCTAGCAGTAAAAAGAGTTATGAAACCCTTTGTGTAAATTTCGGTATTAATTTGGTTAAAATATGTCTTCGAGTCCATTGATAAGAAATTTATTTCATTCATCATACCAATCAGATGTTTATCAGTGTAAGACCACTTTTTCTTTAATAATTTCATTACAGATTCGTTGAAAAAAGAATGTCTGTTGACAACCTTAATGTTTTTACCTAGTTGATACCCTGCTACTTCTGGTATATCATCGATATTTAAAGTTTCAATCGTGGTTTTTGGATTACCAATATGATTTAATATATATTTTGACGTTTCATATAACATATGTTTCTGATCTTCTGGTAATTTATACAAGTCCTCAGCTTTTTGAGTTTCACAAAATTGTTTAAGAGCTTCCATTTTTATTGAAAGTAGTAAAAAAAATAAATTTGATTTATTTATTTCCATTTGTGTTATAATGGAAAAAATGACTTCACAAACTTACTCAAAAACTTTCGAGTTACCTAATATGATGATTGGTGTTAGTGGTATTATTGGTGTTGGTAAATCCACACTTGTTAAACAGCTTGGTACTATCATCGATTGTGATACTTTCTTTGAACCTGTTAAACGTAACTTATACCTAGAAAAATTTTATCAAGATATTAAGAAATATTCATTCCCAATGCAAGTATATCTGCTAAACCACCGGTTTCTTCAACATCAACAGATGGTCTGGTCTAGGAAAAGTTGTATCCAAGACCGAACCATTTATGAGGACGTGATCTTTGCCAAAATGTTGAAGGAGGATGGACTTATGGATCCACTAGACTTCCAAACATATGTTGACCTTTTCCAAAATATGTCCAACTTCCTGCATAGACCCGACATTATCATATATCTCGATGTCGAACCCGAGATTGCCATTGAACGTATCAAACAACGAGGTAGAGAGTGCGAAAATGGAATTACACTTGAATATCTCATTAAACTTAAAGCTGGGTATGAAGATTGGCTGAGTGATATCCAAGATCGTATTCCGGTACTGAGATTGGACTGGAATACATATCAAGATCCAAACAAAGTATGCAAAATGGTAAATGAAGCTTTAGAAAAGAGAAAGGGCTTGGTTGTATAATTACCTTATAATTTTTAATATTTTCTTATTTTAAGATAAGAAAAATGTCCACCGAAGAAAGCACTGAACCTTCCACACCGTCTGAAGACGATGTAATTAATTTGCACCTCGATATCGCGGATATTACATGTCCTATATGCACTAATGTATTTGTTTTTCCACGCACTTATGAGTGTGGTCATACTATATGCGAAACATGTATGTATGAAATGGATAGACGGGATAATTCAGGTGACACACATACTGTTAATATTCATCAATGCCCTGTATGTCGACATCCAACACTTAAAAGCTGGGATAAAAGGCCGATATCAGTTTTGATAGAAAGAATATCGTCGACTCATCCTGATTATGAGAGAAGAAGAGAAGAAGTAATTGAGATGAGGGAAGATAGGGAAGATAACATTACGATCATACCTATCAATGTTGATATTGCTAGTATCTCTTATAGGTCAAGAATCAAGATAGCATTAAATATGTATGATGTTATATTAGAAATAGTTTATTTAGCAGCTAAACAAGGTAAGAACCATGTTATAATAAATGATCCGGTAATAGTGTCTGAAATTGAAAAGGTTGGTGATATACTTTCCGTGCAATTATTTGCGAAACATAATATATATAGGCTTGTTGTGATACGTGGAGAATGTACTATATATTTGACTAAGAACGCGTTTGCATGGAGAAGAAACTTTGAAAATACTAATTGGAGAGATCCGGTAGGTGATAATTTACTTCCACCTTTACATCCACCACCACCTTTACATCCACCTGAAGATTTTGACAATGAAAATGCAGATCTTATGTAATAACAGCCTGCATTGCTAATGACATGTAATATTGTCCATTCCAAAAACATAGAGATGCCATGATAATGGGTATTATATTTCCATTTATAATTAATGGTAATGACAAAAATACAGAGAACATACATCCAGGGCTTCTAACCCATATATTAATTTTTGCATTGTATGACCGTTCAAGTTTCTTGGAGAACCATCCCATTTTCACGAGCCATAACATAGTGTAGTCTATCATACCTGGATATCCTGTTAGAAATGACAGAGCAACTATTGTCGCTCTGGAAGGATTGTAAATACTTAACGGACCTGCTATACCAATCATTAAACCATGATGTAACCACTCACTTGAAGAGAGATTTTTATAGAAAAATATTATGTGATATATGTGAAATAATAATGCAAATAATAACGCTTTAGAACCAGAGTCATCCCAAGTTTGTAATGCGCATGTACTCGTGTTACATAAACAATATATTACATCTCTTGTACTCAGAGATGCAATAATACCATTAGAAAGTGCGTGAATGAAGAACCATCTTACATTATGAGGTATAATAGTGGCTGTTGGATTGACCTGAACATAAATGTACCTGGCCATTAAATCGGAGGTGTATAAGAATATAGAAATAAATATTACTAAGAAGACAATGTTCATATCGTTTATAAAACTAAAGATGAATAAAATTTGGAATAGATGTTTTTATAAATAAAATGAATGTTAACATACTTTTTATAGGAGATCCTCATATCCAAGTCAGTAATCTACCAGATGTAGAAATACTACTAGAACGACTCATTAACTTGGCAACTATTAAACAACCAGATCTCATAGTTATAGCAGGTGATTTACTACACAACCACGAGAGACTACACACAATCGCAATGAATAAAGCATACGAATTGGTTAATAACATGCGTCTTATAGCAAAAACATATGTGTTGGTCGGAAACCACGATTATATACAAAACCAACAATATCTAACAGAGAATCATTGGATGAACAGTATGAAAGAATGGGACAATACCATTATTGTGGATAAAGTACTAACAGAAACCATTAGAGGTGAAAAGCTTGTATTTGTTCCGTACGTTCCTCCAGGTCGTTTTGAAGAGGCTCTTGGAACACTTGATGACGAATGGATGGACGCGTCGTGTATATTTGCACATCAGGAAATTGCGGGTTGTAAAATGGGTGCAATCGTGTCCATCGAAGGTGATAAATGGCCGTTGGATTATCCACGTATTGTATCCGGTCATATTCACTCTCGTCAAACACCACAGCCTAATGTATACTACAGTGGTTCTGCAATGCAACTGGCGTTCGGTGAAAGTAAAAAGAATATTATTGCATGTCTCCTGTTCAATGACGGAGAGTTTGTAAACGACGAGGTTGATCTGAAGTTACCTCGTAAAAGGATAGTATATATGGATGTGGAAGACATGGATGAGTATAAGCAACCCGACACAGAAGATAAAATTAAGGTAACTCTATCGGGTAACTATGAACAGTTCAAGGCTATAAAGAAGACGAAAAAATATAAGAAGATGATCAAGGACGGTGTGAAAGTAGTGTTCAAGCCAAAAAAGTTAGATGTCGATGTTGTTAACGAAGGTAAAAAAGAGACTACAAGTTTCAGAGAAATACTTGGCGGACTTATACTGAAAGAAAAAGATCAATACTTAACAAATGCATATGATTTTATCATCGGAGAAAAATTATCTTTTTCTAATATAAAATGAGTTATCGAACTGCCAGTGCTGAAAAATTCACAATGATAGACGACCTTTTTGACTTAGATAATGTTGACGGTCAAAATTTTGGGAATGGTCCCGACGACCGAAACTATAATAATTACCTTAGAGATCATAATAAAATTCCACACTCTCATTCTGGAATGGGAGGTGGACCAGTACAACAATATGAACCACAAATGGAACAACAATATGATGAACCCCCACCTCCACTGAGACAACATGTACAAATAGGGCAGCAAACGGGTCAACGTTACGAACCTTCTCAGTATGAACCACAAATGGAACAACAACTAAATGAACCGATTAGATCTTACACAATGCCACACAACACACCGACGTGTTTGGAAATTGCCGATCACGTAGCAAATTGCCCTATTTGCTCTAAATTTTATAACAATGACCCAACAATCTACATAATTGCTATACTTATACTTTCTGCTGTATGTATTGTGCTTCTAAAGAAGGTGTTAGATTCCAAATAAGTTCTATTTTTTAATAAAAATAGAATTCCAATGTTTAAAGACATTACAGATTAAAGAGAAATGACCGATCTAAAACATATAAATGATAATTTCATCAATGTACCTGAGGAAGTTGTACCTGAGGAAGTAAACACTGGTTCGCCAAAAGTGGAAGAAGTGGAAGTAAACACTGGTTCGTCAAAAGTGGATGCTGAAGTAAACACTGGTTCGCCAAAAGTTGAAGTTACAGTTGATAATTCTCCCAAATCTGGTTACAATGTTCTTGTATTATCAGGTGGATCAATTAAAGGATTAGCTATATTAGGAGCGATTCAATATGCTTCAGATAACAATCTCTTAACTAAAGTTGACACTTTCATCGGAACATCCGCCGGTGCAATGATAAGTTATCTTTTATGCATAGGATATACACCGATCGAAATGATTGTTTATCTATGTAAACAACAATTACTAGAAAAAATGCAAACTTTTAATCTGGTAGCTATGATACAAGGAAGAGGTGCATCTTCATTTAACTACCTTTCCGAGCATCTTGAGAAAATGAGCATTGATAAGATAGGATATCTACCAACGATGTTGGACATATATAAAAACTTTGGGAAAACTTTGGTATGCGCAACACATAATTTAACAGAAAAAAGAACAGAATATATAAGACATGAAACTCATCCTAATGTACCATGTATAACAGCTTTACGTATGTCAGCTAATATCCCTTTAATTTTTGAAAGATTTAAATATGGGCATTCATTATATGTTGACGGAGGTATATCTGATAATTTTCCCATTCAATTAGGAGATCTACCAGGTAAAAAAGTATTGGGTATAATGTTGAGAGGAAAACAGGGAAATTTAGATGAAGATATAGAACAAAACACTTTAGAATACATCTTCAAATTAATGATTATACCAATCGACCAGTCTGTTCATTACAAGATAAAGAGTGTGTCAGACAATTGCAGAGTTGTGCAGCTAGTTTTGGATAAAAGTATAAAATTCTTTAATTTTAATGTGGCTTCCTCAGTTAAATTAGATTTGTTTACCCAAGGATATGATCAGATGAGAGATAACATTGAATTGAATTAAGTCAAAAATCTTATATAAAACGTCAGAGTTTTATATAAAATGAAAGCAATTTATATAGGAGCTGGTAGTGATACCAGACCTCTTAAGAGACTTGATTTTATAACAACGTTTGTTCACGTAGATTCACAACCATATAGTGAGTTTGGAACTCGACAGTGCAACATTAAAATGGCAGGTGGTTATAATGGCTATTCTAGACCAAAATTTGTTAAACGTCTATGTAAAAACATGAAATCAGTTGGAATGATATTGGTATCTGTCGATAAAAATATAATTTACTACAAGGATATTGATAATAGATCTTTAAGATATTACATTAACACGGCCGTACCGGATCATAATAAGTTTGTTGAGAGTGAGATAAACACCTCCGATATCTTGATTATGGCAGGACACGATCCTCATTATTCTATTTTAGAATTTGTGAATAAAAAGATCATGTTTGTTGGGTTCGAGGGTACATGTTTTTCCGATTGCGGAGAGTATGAAGAAGGAAGTCTAACACAAAGTCTTCATGTCGGAAATACATTGGAAAAATTCTCAAGTTTTACATATGTAAGTTCTGATGCAATAGAAAAATTTAACACTTGGGGTGAGTTTGTTGCACGTAGTACACGTGATTAATTTTATTCTTGTTGAATAAAATGTATATTAGAACTTGGTGTTGTATTCGTAAATCTTTATTGTTATTATCTCCACCTGGCTTCTTGCCAATCTTCATTAATTTGTGGCACTAAATTATTGTATCTCACCGAAATCTTTTGAAGATTATCGTTAACATATTCACGTAAGACGTTAGATTGTCTTTGTATATCTAAATCTCCCCTTACAAATCTCTGAAAAATATCTGTCAAAGTCACAGAGTACATTTCTAAAATGTTGTGTATTTCTTGATCCTTCTCAACCTTCTTCTGCCGACGTCGCAAAACATCACCCCATTCTTTTTCATTGATATCTTTTAGCAGGTATTTAATGCGTAAATCTGTATGATCTTGTATACCGACTTGGCGAGGATATCTTCGAGCAACAACTCTACTTATATGATTAACTGAACGATGACATTCAGCCCAATTAGGAAAGAATGTCCCTCGATGTATCATAATTTGCTCCACTGTTTGAATCCAAGGTATACCACCACAATTATATCTCTCGCCTTCCGGTCTTGGTGCAACACCACCATTTTGAGAACGCTGCCATTCATAGAAATGTGGATTGTGAATAACACCAGTGACAATTTTACCTGTTTTCCAAGAGAATGGTGTGTTACACTCAGTACACCACATTTGGTCGCATCCTGAAATTTTGTATATAGTCACTGTACATTTGGGGCACGGTTTTGTTTCCTTTGTCAAAAGATTGGCTGTGGCAACGTCGTCGTCGTCACATTCATGTTCCTCGCCATCAACCTTGACAACTCTGCATTTAGAGCAAGTATTAACCCCACATGTTCCACATTTCCAGGCTTGAGATAAGAAACCTCTACAGTCAGATACACCGCATCCCATAACAAATGTGTTTCTTTCCTTCTTTTCTTTTTGACCATACGTTCTGCTTTCAAGTAAAGTAACCTCTGCCCTTATTTCTTTTAATCTAATACGAATATTATGCGATTCTTCATGTAACATGTTAATCTCATTTGCTCTACGATCTTGTTCCGCCTTATCAACGATAAATTGTTGTGTTACCGGAAGAAGACTTCTTTGTTGACTTAGAAGATCCTGAGCTCTTTTCTTTCTGTATTGATTGTTGTGAAATATTTTAGGTGTATTGTCAGCCACAAACTCCAACGAAAATTTATGAGCGCACCCTGGACACTCTGGTGTTGATAAACTAGATGCGAGAAGACATTTTCTGAGACAACCAACGCAGCATCCTTTCTCACAATTAGGGCAATCTACCCTCTTTCTGTTACCAGAATTAAATTTGTCAAGACATACCATACAAGTAGGTTTAGTCTTTACTTTACGTTTAGTTTTACTGTTGGTCTTTGTTTCACCATTACTCTCTGGGTTATTTTTTAGGTACTTGCGTATGATTTTAATTGCTTTGTAATCTTTGGCTTTTATAGCTTTTTTAACGTCTCCATCATATGGGACATTATTTTTATCGTATTTAGTTGACATTTTGTTTATTCTTTAAAATCTTTAAGTTTTTTTCAATAATGTTTTTGTAATATTTTACAGCCACTGGGTCCGCTTTTATATAGTCATAGTTTATAGCTATGATACTCAGTCCTTCTAATGTTTTTACCCTTGACAACGCCACATATGCTTGACCATAATCATACATATCGGATAAATCGATCTCAGCATAGTCTAAACTTCTACCTTGAGATTTGTGAATAGACATTGCATATGCTACCATAACTGGGATCTGAAACACTTCTAACACTCGTCCACCTTTCTCATTTATTGTCAATGTATCCATAAAAATTATCCTTTCTATTCCGTTAAGAAAACGAATAACAGGCATATCCGAAACAAAGTTAATGACAATTCCTCGACTACCGTTGTTTAAACCTACATGTTGGTCTATATTTTTAGTAAGCATTACCTGAGCCCCCACACATAATTCTATTCTCTGTTCGACTTGGCAATACTGTATAAATTTATTTATCATATATTTAGTATTTGTCTTAAATGTCATTTCATAAGCGTAAAAATCTCTACCATCTTCAGCTAACTTATCTAACTCGTTATTATTCTCTCTATTAACATTCACATTACGTGCATATAATTTTGTGGGTCTAATATCATGCTTGTTTTTAAGTATCACACCAACTCTACTATTTAATATATTACGGGTGTCTTGTATTAAATTACCAATTCTGACATTATTTAGACAATCTTGAAACATCTTCTCACCCTGACGAATAATTTGATCTAGATATATGACATTTTTAATACAGCTATTCCAAGACTTTGCCTGAAAACAAAAATCCATAGTATCCTCGCATGGTAATTGAAGAAAGTCTCCCGCAATAATTAATTGAATACCCCCAAAAGGTTTAGAATTACCTCTTATAATTCTTGAAACCTGTTCCAATTTATCAAAAAGTGTTGGGTGAATCATACTTATCTCATCGATAATAAGACACTCAATCGATACCCATCGTTGTCTGAGTATATAATAGCTTCTAATTTTTTTTGTCATAGTTGATACTGAATCCTTCCAATGATCAAACCCAAGAAAATCTTTGATTAATGAACCTTTTAGTATATTCGCCGAATCAACGGTTGTTGATGTAATTGCAACTCGAGTCTTGGCACAATCAATAAAAGCTTTTAATACAGACGTTTTACCAACACCACCTGCACCAGTTATAAATATACTTTCACCCCTATTCATTATTTTTAAAGCATCATTCTGTTTTTTCTTAAACTTTACGCAACGACGCCTTAGTTTTTGTCTCGCATGTGGACTTTCATGTGGACTTACTTGATTATTACTCATTGCTTTATTTAACGATCAATAAAGTTTTAGATTGAACAGTTATATAATTGATTTTTTTGATTAAGAAATAACCAATAATAACAAATCATGGTAAATAACTGCTTTTTATGCTTACAAATATGTCGAACCCGAAGATGCAAAACATGCTCTGTTGTATGTCATAATACATGCTGGTACAATTTTAAAAATAAGTCTGATACTCCAGACAACTGCCCCCAATGTCGTAATCTATTAGATACAAAACTTCATAATACCCGTGTTAAAATATTAAATAAGAAAGAATTTACAGCCATCATTGGAGAATGCTTAGAAGTAAGTAGAATGTCATCGAATCGTGTAGTTAAAATAGCACAAGCTATAAAGATATATACTATTATTGCAGAAAATATGTGGTTCTTAGAAAGTAACCAACATTTCAATGATGTGGCTAAAAATAAACTATTGAGTTTTATACAAGATAGTAACTGGTACGAAGGTATTCAATTGTATGAAAGAATATGGAACGAATTTTAATCGAGTTCTAAAGGTAAATTATTTTTATTAGCCGTGTTGCTACTTAAAATCTTATTGACAATGCCTTTTTCGATAAAAAACTAGTTCTATCGAAGAAAAAATAGCCGTCTTTACGGGGAAAATCTTATTGACAAATCAATTTTTAACAGCTAAAAATACAAGGTGATTAAGACATGTTGTATTTCCTGAAAGTCGAAAATAAAAGCCACATCCATTATGGATGTGGCTTTTTTACGTTCATCCTGATATTTTTAAGATGTGTCTATTACTGTATAATTATCAGGTGAAATAACAACTCGGATAACTGAGAAAATTATACAAGAAGTTACGATACATATTATCAGGCAAAATATTAGTATTAATTCTATTGATGTCATTTTAAAATTACAGTGATATCTCATGATAAAGTTTCATTTTCAAAACCAAAGTTAACCAAATGAGTGAATTATTACAAAAATATTTTGTAATAATTAATAAGAATGTTCTAGACTTTATCACGTCGGTCCCCACTCAACTGTGAGAACGTCAGCGGTTCCATTAAACATTTTACGAGCTGCTTCACGAGACATAATAGGTTTACCAAGTCTTTCATTGACAAAGTTATGAAAATCAATAAAGAAAATCATAAGGTTATCTCTAGATGAAACAATTGTTTCTAAATTGCAACTCTGAGATTCTATATACGCACAAGCATGATCTGCACAATTTTCACATGGTATCATAACAGGTATGCCTTGAATAAACGACTTCATGCGATCTTTCCAAAAAAGAGATGCCGATTTTGGATATTTTGAAGCTCCATTATGAAGAGAAAACCACATTGCCGGTCCCCATACAGTAGGATTTCCAGGATTTGCATGGTCTAACTGTTTATACTTAATTTTCATTGTATCGATAATATAAGGCTCTTTTACGACAGAGTTATTTAGACTCAATAGTGTCATAGCTGCTTCCGACGATTTGCATGGTTCTGGGTAAACTTTTTTAGATTTACTATAATGTGACATTTTATTATAGTAATACATTTTTTTAATACACTTTATTCAAAAACCATATCGTTTCTTGTTAAATCATCCTTAAGCTTTTGAAGTCTACTCTCTGATATTGAGATATTTTCATTATCTCCTCTGCGAGTATCAAACCAAATTTTCTTACCCACTACAAACTTGAGAAGCTTCTTGTAATTTGGTGTACCACAGTAAGGAATTTCCGAAATACCATAGTCATCGAATTTAGTAAATAATCCTCTTACCACGGTATGCTTTAATATACTTATATCCAGCTTTGTATTTTTATCTATACCCTCAATGTTTTCAAATTCTACCAACTTTTTATAAGCAGTATGAGCACCCACACGAAAAATATTGGAGTTGTAATCAGTTCCACACATTATGCACAAGTCAAGTAACTGAGAGTGTGAAAATTCTAGAGCTGTTTGTACTCTGCTATTTTCAATCACCACAGCTGTATCAGATCGCGTATCTATTTTTGTAATAAATACTGGCGCACCATAAGCAATTACGTCAGTGTCCTCTGATAATACAGCATCTACAATACCATCTATGCACAATTTGGCACACATCTTTTCGGCCTCCCAAGGAGCTGTAAAGTGTGGAATTGACATGATGTCAAACAATTGTTTTGATGTATTAAAGTCTTCCTCGGTGACGTGAATAATTTGACACTTTTTCTGTTCAACCTTGTCTATAACCCAATCCATATCAATTGAAGTTGAATTACTACCTAATAATCTTTTTGCTGGTTTTTTACGTCGTCTTTCCCATAATTGTGTAAGTATTTCATGAATTTCACCTGTTTTATGATACTCATCAATAGCTTCTAACAAATCATTAACTTTCTTTTCAAGCTTGTCTCTTTCCGCACGGCGTCTTATACGTTCTTCCTCCTTCTCAGGTGGTGATTTGCCATCAAAAATAAATATACAATGCATATGGTTTCTTCGAAGGCTTGTAATAAGGTTTATAAAGGCTGACAACCATCTTTCCCCTGCAATTGCTTTAAACTTATACATATACAGTGAAATATCAATAGCAACTTTTTTAAAGCTAAAATTTGAAATATGCGTTTCTTGGAAGACCTCAGGACATTTGTCTCTGAGGAATTTATTAAGATTTTTGATTCCCATTTTTTGTATTAATTATATAATATCTAAAGTTATTTCGATTTCGTTTTTAAAATCTTAACAATAAGTAAGATGAGCAATAAGCGTAAACCGGAAATGACGGAGCAGTATGAATTAAAGAAAAACAAGAAACGTAGACCACGTTTCAAATTAGAGAACGCTCCTCCTATAACGTCTATACAAGATCTTGTTGATATTGGCCATTCAGTCAAATTCTACAAGAATATAGATTCCATTATGCTTTGGCGCATTACACCTTATCTTGAAGAACTTACCAGCCTCATTGGAATGAAGGCGCTTAAGGATTCTGTCTTTTGTCAGATTCTATACTATCTCCAAGGATTACATACACGTAATTCATCAGAGGAATATTTACACACAATGCTATACGGACCCCCAGGCTCTGGTAAAACATCAGTTGCCAAAATAATCGCCAAAATATACCAAGGGCTTGGTGTATTATCAAAATCAGGACCGTTTAAAATCGCTTACCGCGATGATTTTATAGCTGGCTATTTAGGCCAGACCGCAATTAAAACACAAAAACTTCTCAAATCATGCATTGGAGGAGTTTTATTTATAGATGAGGTGTACGCCTTAGCACCAAGGAATAGCGACAGAGATTCCTTTTCAAAGGAGGCATTAGATACACTAACGGCCTTTCTCTCAGAACATAAGAGTGATTTTTGCTGCATAGCAGCTGGTTACGAAGACGACATAGAAAGATGTTTCTTTGGTATGAACCAAGGCCTGAAAAGGCGTTTTCCTTGGGTACATAAAATAGAAGAATATAATCCCACCGAGTTGTCACATATATTATTCAAAATGGTTAACGACGCCAATTGGGAGATTTCAATAACAATAAAAGATATGTCAGAAATTATTAACGAAAACAAGTTCTATTTCAAACACGCTGGTGGTGACATAGAGACTTTTCTCAGTAAATGTAAGATGACACATGCTACACGTGTGATTGGTCTTGACAGTAAGTATCGTTTTATACTTACCAGAAAGGATATACTTAGTGGTATAGAATTGGTAAAGAAACACAAAAAGAAGAAGGAAGAAAATACTATCCCAATGGGCTTGTATATGTAAAAATACATATACAACTTAATTTAAATATTCAAACAACTTGTATTTCACTCTTTCAAGAATTGTATCGGATAGCATATCAGGGGTAACAGGAACATATTTAGACGCAATCTTCGTAAAAAATAAAAACTCTATACCACCAACAAAAGAAAATACAATAGCGTTTTCTATTATTATTTTAATAGTATCGATATTTTTCCCTTTCATATAATAGTATGTGTACAAACTTATAAGTAATATGAATAGACCAGTAATTATACAGATACCCGTAATAAGAAGTCTACGATGATTGGCCACAACATCGGCTGATTCACCTTTTGCTTCGATTTGTATGTCCTTTGCCATTTTATTTAGTTGATCCCAGTCGATATATTTATCGACTTGAGGTGAATTGTCAATTTTAGAGAGAGCTTTACCGACATTGTCGTTAATTGCCGAATTAAGAACATTTGTTATACTTTCAGCCTCTAGCTTTGAGATATACGTAAAGAACAATACTGTTAAAAATGTAAAAAGTATCAATACATGTAAACTTACGTTAATTCTATAATTTGCAGTTTTACTCATTTTATAATACCCATATATAATTTAAATTATATATGGAACTCCCGGATACACAAACCTTAATTTTTCCATTATTATTTTTTTCCATCATTTGGGCAGAAGTATGAATATATTCTTGCCGATGCCTTGTCACCAATACGACGCTGTTTACCGGTGGTTAATGTGAACTTAATATCCGCTAAAAGTTTAGGGCATAGGTGATCTGGAGTTCTGGTATATTCACCCATTAATATCTGAACAGTTGGGTACACATTCACAATTTGCTCAGCCACCTTTTCCGTAATCTGTGGTATCAGAGACAAGAGTGCTATAAACCATACCTCAGAAGTCATATTGGACTTTTTCTTCTTTTTGAGGGTGGAAGCGTACTTCCCAGCACTCATAGAACTACTCCCATACTTGAAAAACTTTTCTCCGTCTTTCTGAAGTTTGTCTCTCAATTTTACAAGATACTCGGCGGTTTCATTAATGGATGCGGTCTTGTATACCTTAATACCATCTCTCAACTGTGTATTAATTATGCTTCCAACCAGAGTGGAGACCGGAAGACCAAATGCCTTACCAGTAAGAGGTTTGTCCAAATCTCCCTCTATTAAGTAAGTTATACGATCAACGGCCACACCACTATGAAGTAGTCTGGCCTTTTGCTCTCTGGCTCTTCCGTCACATATGCTTGCTTTGAGATCTGCGATAGTCTTCCTTTCAATAATCATAATTATTTCACCTTCATCTCTGAATACGATGTCACCTATATCAAGAGTCTCCACAATTGGAGATTCTTTTTCTAATATTTTAATCAGTCCGTGCTCCCTATTATCAATTACCATTTCAATTGTCATCTTTCATAATACACTCCATTGTTTTAAAACCGATTTTTATTTACAAAAACTATGCATATAAATAAAATGGATCTCAAAATAATAAAAGAATTCTGTAAAACACAGGATGGTAAAGATTTACATATGTTATCTCAGAACGGAAGACAAATTTTGACAAATGAGTGCTTCTCGTCCCTGTTTCAGAAATGCGGGGATCAAGCCATGGCATCCAAGTTCTTACAAGCACTTGGGGAGATAAAAGAGTTGAGTTTTCCCAGTAATAAAGCTGAAGGTCTAGCCGAATATAAGAAAAAAGAAGGGTTAAGTGTCAAAGATGCCAGAAAGGGTTGGAAAGGTCTCACAGAACTTGAACAGAATAAGTTTCGTCCGACTAAAAAAGTAAGGGTATACACCGGTACACGTGATAACTTAGACCCGTATCAATCTCTTAAGAGAATTGGCGCTGCTGTAATTAAAGTGATAGATGTTGAAGATCTTCCAGCAAGTCGTGTACAATTTCACGAAGCAATGGCCTCTTTTCCAGAATACAAAAGAGATGCTGAAGGCCACCCAATTGTTCATGCGTTAGGTGGTTTTGCGGCTTTTGGTAACCCTTCATCGTTTCACAATCCATTTGTGAGAGAAATGCGTCAAAAAATGAGAACGGCTGTTATTCCACTCTTTCAAACTATTATAGAAAGTCTATACTATGAAAAGAGAAGAAATAATACAAAACTTGAAATGTTGGCCGATCGTATGATGTTTCGTCACAAAAGTCAGGCACCGTCAGCAGAAAGTTGGCATCGGGATGTTACACCTGCCAAATATCTCAGCGAACACGATGAAGTCTATGGAGGATGGATAAACTTGGATCTTACACAAGATCAGTATCTCTCATTCATACCAGGTTCTCATCTCGGCCTTGATCTTCGAGAACTAAGAGAGGGGTTTGCCAGCCTTTCACCAGAAGCCATAAAAATAGTAAAACCTTACAAGGCCAGATTCAAGATTCCTCCAGGATATATGATAGTCTTTCCACAGTATACTCTACATGAAGTTGTGTCTACAAAAGCAAAGTATGATATGATGCGTTTATTTACTGGTTGGCGCACCACAACAAGTAAGACAGAGCTGATTCCAGTCACTCCGCAGAGAATGAAAGATCAGGGTATAATGCCTCTTCCATCAGGACAGGAACCACCAGTCTATTCCGCTAATCATGGTTCATTCTTTAAAAATAAGGCTTTCAGGCCTATAACAGCGTTGAAAGAATGGAAGGTCAGCACTGTTGAATGGTCTGAAGAGACTTTTAAGGAGAAAGGACCAAAAGATGAGGATACAGGGATGGAGATGGATGTCACAATCCTCCAACACGACGGGCATAGGTTAATTCCTAGATGGATGGGGTCACTGAAACATTACAATTTTCCGTTGTATAAATCTTATACGGAGGAAGAAATGTCTTTGTATCGTCCACAAAATATATAATTGAAATTTTTTGATTATTGCAAGAAAATAATCAAAACATGAGTTACAGAACAACAGGTACATCAGCACTTTCAACAGTACTGAATAACCAAAAAAATATCAGTATACTTGAAAAATCAGTATATAATCAGACGGAAAACGAGGACATGTACAAAACAGTTATTTTTCAAGTCATCTCCGATATTCAAGGGGGTACATCAATAAAAGAGACGTTTAGGATGATTAAAGACGGTAACATAGGCTGGAAACATCATAGTTATACTCTAATGTCACAACGTATTAATGAACAAAATGAGTTTATCGAGAATCCATTTGAAGTTGAGGAAGGTGTTCATACATGCAGAGGGTGTGGTAGTAAAAGAGTCTTTTCATACAGTAAACAGGTGAGAAGTAGCGATGAAGGAACAAGTGTCTTTTGTGAATGTGTGGCTTGTCATATCAAATGGAAAGAAAGTGGATAAAAATACACTCATGTGTCAAAAAAAAGTTATAAAATCACTATTTGTGATTTTATATTATTTACACTACAATTTAACAAACCATAGTTTATCTGTTTTTCCTTTACAAATACATCATACGTAACATTGTATCGAGTTCTTTATTTGCTACTAGTTTATCTATAATAGACTTGGTAATTTCTAGAGGATATGAAAGTTTCTTTTTCATCTTAAACGTGGTTGTAAAAGGTATATTACCATTTACATCCTGATGTGTAACAAGAAAATCTATCTTATTAATTATATCACCTATAGCTTTTTGTATCGTACGAACACCCATATCTCCTTGTTTACTAACTCTGCGTATAAAATAATCACATGTATCGCGTGACATTGAAATACTGTCGTTACTTTTACAAATACTTTTGAGAGCTTTTGGAAGTAAATACCCCTGTATTATCTCGATCTTATCCTTTTTACTGTAACCTTTAATTTCTATTGTCCACCATCTATCAGCAAGAGCACTGTCTGTTGGTACACTATTCATCGACCCCACATACCAAATATGGGAAAGATCTATAGTTATATCTCCCAAAAAGTTATCTCTAAACTCGTGATTTTGTGATTGATCCACAAGATGAAGCAATGCTGCTCTAATATCTGGATGAACAGCTGCTTTTTCAAGTTCATCCAAAAAGATTACACCATTCTTATGACCCATTCGTCTCAGACATTTTACAATTGCACCAGGTTGAGCTCCCACATATGTATACTCATGACCCTTAAGAAAATCTGCTTTATCAACCCCTCCAAATGATATTTGCTCAAAACCCCAATCCATTAACTTAGCAATCATTCTCGCTATAGCAGTCTTCCCAACACCTGGTGGACCAACAAGACCTAAATTACTTCTTTTCATACCTGGATTAGTAAGTTTAGCACTAAGGAAAAGAAGGATTTGTTCCTTTGCTTTTCTCATACCAAAGAGTTCCTCATCTAATTTTCGTGATGCTTCCATAATAAACCGTGTAATATCACTGTGTTTTTGTATTTTTTGTCGTTTTGCCGATGGAGGTGAAGAACTTTCTTTACGAGAAGAAACAACTTTAACCTCTTTGATATTGTCATGTGGTATACTTGTTGCCCACTCCAACCAATGCTTGAGTTTGTTGTACTCTTCGCAGCTACCTTCAAGATTCTGCAGATCCTCATATCTTCGGTATATCGCTACCTTATTTGCACGCGAAGTTTGAAGATTTAATATCTTATATTTGAGTGTCAATTGTGGATTGTAGTTAGTCAGACTACTTTCTTCAATAGCCATACGTTCATGTTCCTTGTCTGTAAACTTAATATGTTGTTTGTACCCAACTTTGTACTCTTTGAACATAGCGTTATATCTGTTCCGAGCGTCTAACCAATCCATTGTATTAGGTTGAGAAGATTTATATATCTCATAAAATTGACAAAGCTTAGCTCTGTCTTCTATCCTCAAAGGGGTTCTCAACAAAACCTTGACATCTGGTTCTGTTTTTTCTAACTCAGCTTGAACAACTTGTAACGCGTTATGAAGTTCGGGATCAGTTTCCTTAAGATTTTCTAACTCCTCATCAAAATCTATATATTCTTCATCACTACTAAGTGAGTCCTCTGAAATAACTTCTTCTACCGGCAGCTCTTCAAGCTCGCCATTTCTTACTCTCAACTCTTTAAGGGGGTCGGATTCTGTCGTAACCACTTTAGGTGTAACCACTTTAGGTGTAACCACTTTAGGTGTAACCACTTTAGGTGTAACCACTTTAGGTGTAACCACTTTAGGTGTATCATCCGTCCTCTGCCGCTTTTTATTGTTAATATTATCATCGAGTAATATACTCGGTCTTTTTCGAAGATTGTGACTCATTCCTTTAATACTTGTACAAGTTTTTTTAAGCTGTGTTCCTAGTTTTGTAAAAATGCACTGACTGTTCATCCGTGATATTATCGAATAGTAACCTCACAGTATCAACCATTTCCACTTTTTCTCGTTCTTGGTATTTCTTTCTTTGTAGAGAATCATCACCTGTTAGATTGAAGCTATCTTTACCGGTAACATTATATGTGCAATTATTAACAAACAAAGTTCGAAGCTTATTACAAAATCTTCTAGGTTGAGACGCAAGAATTATATTTTGAGCTAGTTGTTCACAATCTTCCATTGCAAAACCAGAAGTGGAAGAGTAATCTTGACGATATACATTGTCATTAAAGAGGTGGTAATACAAATCTCGAAACATACTTATCATGTACGGTAACAAGCTGGAAACTATATCTGATGAAAAATCTTCTAACCGACAGTTCATATCCCACTTTCGATAACCATTCTTAACCGATCGAAGAGTGTAGAAACTGTACGGATCTTCAGATGATGATTTTGGTAAAGCTACGTAAATAACATTAAAAAAATTATATGGATTAATTACACACCATTTTATTAATTTCTCAATTGGAAATACAGCGACGCAATAATTGGAAATACCTGAAACATTTGAATATGGATTAAATTCTTTGGGAAAATTTATCCCGTACTTGAACACTTTCTTCAGTGTATCTCTACATTCAGCATCCAATTGAGTTGTGGTAAATCCAGTGTATCTTAAAAATCTATTATCGATAGGTGTTAGAGATTTTAATATACTCTTTTTCAGTTTCCTGTCACCTTGTTGTTTAATTGTAAAAATCCTTGTCAATTCGTCAACATGAAATTCTAAGACTTCCTTGTATTCTTCAATCGTAAGAGTGCATAGTAATTTGGATCGAAGTTGTTTAAGTTTAGTCAGTAGTTTGGCATAAGTACGACTAGTTACAAGTTGTTTGAGAATATCTTTACAGCTTTCTTTGATACCGATAATAGTATTACCCTCGAGACGAGTAAATGTTTCCTTCATTTTATCAACAGTATCAATAACAGATGTGACATCCTCTTTGTTGGGTTCGGGTTTCACAATAATTTTCTTTGCTCGTCTGTAGTTGGTTGATGATTTCTCAATTTTTACCACATCTGTCTCATCTTCTGTCACACTTACGACATTGTTATCTGTATTCTCGTGAAGATAAAGTGTCGATTCAGGAGAGAGGCCAAAAATATGTAGATCATTACCCTTATCTGAAATTATTTTACTCAAATCAATGTTGGTGACCGAAGATAAAAGAGTCCATAAAACTTTAACACGTGTTTTTTCAGCTTCTAATTCACGCGACAAATCAACCACTATAGGTGTAGGTTCAACCACTATAGGTGTAGGTTCAACCACTATAGGTTCAATGGAAGGTATTGGGGTGTCTTCCGTGCATATCTTCAAATGTTCATCAATTGATCTCAAACCATGAGTTTGGTACTGACAAATCTGACATGTAAATAATATATTTTTATATTTCTGGCAAATTCTTGTTTTCTTCTGATGCTGTATAAGGCCTTTAGCATCTTTAAAAGAAGAATTACAATCACCGCACCGAATTTTTGTAGCAGTAGTCATTTTTATATTTTTGTTAGATTTCTTTGGATCACTTCATTTTTATTTTAATAATAACTATAGACATTTAAAATCATATAATTGAGGACTAAACAATGACAACAGTAGATACATCTCTAGTTACATTCAAAGCTCTCTCCAATTTCTGTATATCCTTGGAAGAAGTATTTGGTAAACAGCAACGTTCTCTAAAACTTTATGTCAGGTTAATAACCAAGACGACCCTTTCTCATGAGAAAGCAATTAAAAAGCATATATGTGCATTTAGAGATTTTTGCATAGCTAACAGAGACGCATTAGAAGTTAAGGATGCTTCAAAGTTAACAATGGATAAGATTTCATATTCAGAACGAGTATTTATAGATATTAAGCGTATTTTATCGATAGCAGATAAGGAAACAACCTCAGTTATATGGAAACATCTTCTAACTATATCAGCTCTTGTAGATCCAACTGGAAAAGCTAGACAAATTCTTAAAGACAGTGCTAAGAAGGATGGAGGTTCCGGATTAGAGGCGAATTTCCTGAGTGATATTATTGGAAAAGTTGAAAAACATGTAGACCCCGATGCAAACCCGATGGATGCTGTAGCGTCAATTATGAAGTCGGGAGTCTTTGCAGAACTTGTAGGTGGTATGGGTGATGGATTGCAAGATGGTTCACTGGATCTTGGAAAGTTAATGGGAACGGTTCAGTCTATGGTTTCAAATCTCAGTGGAGGTGAAGGTGGGGGTGAAGGAATGGATCTTATAAGTTCAATGATGGGAAGCCTAAGTGCTGGAGCTGGTGAAGGTGGTGAAGGTGGTGCTCCAGATCTCAGTGGTTTAATGAGTACAATGATGGGAGGACTTGCTGGTGGTGAACAAAAAGGTGGTGAAGGTGGTGCTCCAGATCTCAGTGGTTTAATGAGCATGATGGGTGGCCTCACTGGTGGTCAAGAAGGTGCTGCTCCAGATCTTGGTGGAATAATGAACATGGTTGGTCCAATGCTTGGAGCTTTAGCACCAGGCACCGGAGGTGAAACAGTCTCAATTGAGGATAATATCAATGCTCAGGTAAACGCAGCACGTAAAGAAGGCCAACTTGCACCAGTTAAATTAGATTAAGTAATTCTTAAAAAAAGAATTACTTGTTACTTTCATATAATAAAATATTACCAATTATAAATAATGGTATTAAAAATTACTGTAGGAAAAAATGGTCAAAATGAATTAGAGAGAGCTTTTTACACTCTCAATGATTATCATATGATTGAATTGAACTCTGTAAAAGCTCGATTGGAAAAGAGACTAAATAAGAGGGAACCAGAGACTTATTCTAAATATAAAAAACAACATAAAAAACGAATGAGATATCATTTGAAAATGCTGAAGAAGAGGGAAAAGGTATATGAAAAGGTTATGAAAAATATTGGAGACAGTAAACTTGAAACGGAATTTCTCATGCTTGAATCACTCCGTTTGAAAGAATTAAAATATCTAGAGTCGGTAATTGAAGATATAATCGAAGATCAACCTGAAACATTTTGTTTGTACAAAAAACAGTTAGATAAACGCAAGAGAGATCATTTGAAAAGAATAAAAAAAATTGAAAAGGTATATAAAAAAAGTCAGAAAGCGCATAGTAAACTGAAAAGTAGTAAATTAGAAAAAGATTTTAACACAATTGAATCACACCGTTTGAAAAAATTATTAGGGAAAAAATCTCGTATTAAAAAAAGACTAGCCGCTGGTGAACCTGAAACATTTTACGAATACACTGTTCAACTCAATAAACGATTGGAAGATCATTTGAAAAGAATAATAAAAACTGAAAATGTATATAAAAGTATTGGTAAAAAGTCTGGTAAATGTGATAACGTCACATGTGCATCAAACAAGATCTGTAATCCATCATCTGGTAAATGTGTTCTCAAGACAGGAAAGATTGGAAAGAAAATACTTAATGAAGATTGTAAGTCTAGATCGTCCAGGAAATCTGGTAAATGTGATAACGTCACATGTGCATCAAACAAGATCTGTAATCCCTCATCTGGTAAATGTGTTCTCAAGACAGGAAAGATTGGAAAGAAAATACTTGATGGAGATTGTAAGTCTAGATCGTCCAGGAAATCTGGTAAATCTAGTAAATGTGATAACGTCACATGTGCATCAAACAAGATCTGTAATCCCTCATCTGGTAAATGTGTTCTCAAGACAGGAAAGATTGGAAAGAAAATACTTGATGGAGATTGTAAGTCTAGATCGTCCAGGAAATCTGGTAAATCTAGTAAATGTGATAACGTCACATGTGCATCAAACAAGATCTGTAATCCCTCATCTGGTAAATGTGTTCTCAAGACAGGAAAGATTGGAAAGAAAATACTTGATGGAGATTGTCCGATTAATTTGGTACCAACACGTAAATCTAAATCTCAAAATAAAACTAAAACTCAAAATAAAGCCAAAAAATATAAACCATGTAAAGATTATCAGGAAAGAGATCTTATAACACATAGATGTAGAAATAAGAAAAACTATGTAAGAGAACGTATGCCAGCAGGGACTTATAAGTCAGGTAAATCACATCAAATTTTTGACCCAGATACAAATAGATGGATAAATAAACCGGACTTTAAAAGAGTCCGTAGCAAAACGACCAAATCGCATCTAACGTATTCGAAAAAATCAAGAATAGAAGTTAAAGAGGGCGATGATCGGGAATGTATAAAACGTTCAAGACTTACGCTGAATCCCCATCAGCTTAAGGTTGTAAAATATATGAGAGATCATCCCAGCATTTTGGTAGTTCACGGAACAGGAACAGGAAAGACTTTGTCAGCTGTTACCATCTCACAGTGTTATCTTGATGATAATCCAGGATGTAAAGTTGTATTTGTAGGACCAACATCTTTGCTCAGTAATTTCAAGAAGGAGTTGAAGAAATACGGAGTCGCACAAGATCAGATAATCAAAAAATATAAATTTTACTCTTTCGACACTTTTCTAAATATTACAAAGAAAAGACAATCAAATCAAACACGATCATCTATAGAACGCATGAGGATTACTTGGCCTATAAACCCAATACCATTAAAAAACAAATTACTGATTGTGGACGAGGCTCATAATATGAGAAATCCTCATAGTTCGAGATCAAGAGCGTTGGTAAAAGCGTCGTTTAATGCTGATAAAACTGTACTTCTTACAGCAACACCATTTGTTAATAATATCAGAGATTTTATTCCTCTTATTAACATGTTACACGGTGAATACATAGTTGGTACATACAAAGAGCGTCAAAATGATCAGGTTCCTGATTATTTAACAAAGGTGTTGACAGAATCTAATTTGAGGAGTTTTAGTAATTTATTACGGGATAAAATCGATGTTGTAAGTAAAACGAATCGTGAAAATTTCCCTAAACGTAATGATATTATTCTCAAAATACCGATGACACCCAAATATTACAATAGATATGTGGAATTGATGAGAGAACAGCAATTTGAAATACCTATGACTAATTTACCTTTTGGTTTTTGGAATCCTAAGACATTTTATCACGGGTATAGACGTGCGTGTCAAAAAGCAAGTTATGAAGGTGATACTGAATATTATAATGCTAAAATACAAGCATCCATTCCTATTTTCAAGAAAGGAAAGTCTATTATATACTCTAACTGGAGAGATTTTGGGGTTAAACCTATTTCTGACGAACTAAAAGCAAAAAAAATAAGTTTTAGAATATTTACTGGTACGACACCTGTTAGAGAAAGACAAGATATAGTTGACTCTTTCAATAGAGACGAATTTAATGTTCTTGTAATAACAAAAGCTGGAGGAGAGGGATTGGATCTTGTCGGTGTAAAAAGTGTTATTATTTTAGACCCTACTTGGAACGATGCCGGATTACAGCAGGTAATAGGTAGAGCTATTCGTTACAATTCACATGAGCATTTACCTCCCAAAGAAAGACAGGTGAACGTATACATGCTTGTTCTGGTCGCTCCTCTAAATGAACTACAACCTTACTCAACTGGTGACCAAATATTATATCATATAATTGAAAAGAAAATAAAGGATGAAAAAGTGCTTATTGATATTCTAAAGACAGAATCAATTTAAATAAACTTTACATGTAAATCTCTATTCCTATTCAGGAATAGAGCTTAGTCTAATTAAATATCATCAATATTGATTTCAACCGCCTTATCATCTTCAAAATCAAAACCGAGATCTTCTTCCGCCTTATTTTCTTCTCCAGTACCTGTACCTGCGAAGAAAGGTGGAATTTCATTATACTCCATGAGTAATCTTGCCTCATCTGCATCGTACTTGTAACATACATCAATTTTTTCTTTCTGATACTCTCGGTAACTTATCAGTATTATATCACCTACTTTCATCCAACATCTTTTACGAAAACGTCCTGGTATAATTGCCATTTTCTTTGTCGAGTCAGGAAGTACTACCATTATACGACGATCTCCTAATGATTTTTCAATTTTAGCATATTCTTGCATATCATCCTTAAATTCCAGAGCCCTTTTCTGGTTGTCTTTTTTATTCTTAGAATTTTTAGATCTTTTTGTTTTCTTTGCCATTTGTTATTAATCAATGAAATTAAAACAAGATTTCATTTTCAAAAGTTATAAATCTTTCTCCTCCAACCATTTCTCACAATCCATCGCAGCTTTGCACCCTTCTCCGGCAGCGGTGACAGCTTGTTTGTAACGACGACTACTGGCGCATACATCACCACAAGCAAATATACCAGGAACTGAAGTCATAGTATGTTCCGAGTGTACGAGATAACCTTGACCATCTGTTTCCAGATCACCGTTTAAAAATTTAGTTGATGGATCATGCCCTATTGCAATAAATGCCCCACCACAGTTAATTGTCTCTTCGTTACTGAGTAAAGCACCAGTAAGAACACCATCTTTAGTAACCCATTCTTTTACAGATACATTTGTCTTCCACTCAATCTTTGGGTTATTTTTGGCACGATCTATCATGATTTTACTAGCCCTGAACACACCACTTCGGTGTACAATTGTGACCTTGCTAGCATACCGAGTTAGAAATACCGCTTCCTCCATTGCCGAATCACCACCACCTATAACAAGTAACTCTTCTCCCTTAAAAAAAGCTCCATCACAAGTTGCACAAGTACTGATACCATTACATCTAAGTATTTTTTCACCTTTTATATTAAGCCATCGGGCTTCGGCACCTGTGGCTATTATTATAGAATTAGCATACATTATTTTTTTACCACTTACAACTTCAAACGGAGTGACAGCTGTATTAATTGTCTGTACATAATCATGTACAATTTCAGTACCAAATCGTTTGGCTTGTGCTTCTAAATCATTCATTAACTCAGGTCCAAGTATACCAGTTGGATATCCAGGAAAATTCTCAACATCGGTTGTTGTTATAAGTTGTCCACCCTTGGAATACCCGGTAATCATTAGTGGATTTAACATTGCTCGAGACGCGTAAATAGCGGCGGTGTAACCTGCTGGTCCACTACCGATAATTATAACTTTATGTGTTGTCATTTTTTCTTAAGACGTTACAAGTCCTTATATTACCATTTTTTGAAAAAAATATTAATAAATGATTAATTATTGCTTACTTATAAAATGAGTTATGATGATGAAAATGATGATTACGGTGATGAAGATATAGATGGTGAATGGGGTGATTACGGAAACGGAGGAAATGAATACGGAAATGAATACGAAGACGATGTTTTCAAGAGTGACAGTGAGAATGACTATGGTTCAGATGGCGATTGGGAAAATGATATAGGTCAGAACCAAGACTTACAACATAATTATAATGTTAGAGAACAAGTCGGTAATGATAACACCGGATGTTGGGATACTGATAAAGACGGCAAAGCGTTGCAAATTCAGTCTCCATTGGGAAAATTTTGCCTAAAAGTTGACGCAGTTTCTCGTAATATAATGAGTGAGTGTAAATTTATGAAAAATTCAAGTAAAAATATTATTATTGGACAGGAAGATATTAATACATTGCTTAATGCTAGTCAATCGGTTCCAAGAGTCAGATATAAGAATCCTACAGCTTTCGTGTTAGGATATCTTACAGTTAAGATGGGTACAAATAAAATAGATAAAAACACGTTGTTAAATGTGTATGAATGCTATAAAAAGACTTCGTCAGTTCACAAAGATGAATCGGTTAAAGAAGCAGATGTGATCAGATATGCTCGTCTGTGGAATACAATAAATAATAAATAATTAAATTATACGCACAAGGCGTATAATTTGAGATTAGTAATCACCAGAATCATAATCAGTTGACTGACAGCAACCACACTGCTGACATGATTGTTGACCATATAGTCTGATAGCTGTTGCGTCTATATTATCTAAATTTCTTGCGGTCTCTTCAGCCGTAATTATAGCACATTTTATAATATGTCTTGGGACGTTTGGGTATTTAATATAGTAATCCGGGGTCTGATCTAACGAAGATACCATTAAATTCATAATATCACAGATCATCTCTGATATAAGATCTGGTAGAATTTCAGTAAATTGTTTTTTTACCTTTTTTATTGCTTTTGGTAATGCACGTTCAAGTGCCTTTTTTTCCATATGTTTTGAAGTATCATTTACTATCATTTCTTGGATCATAGGGGGTGCACCCTCAATAGTTTGTGCGAGAGATTTATAACAGAGTTGTGTAAGTGAAGTCATTTGTATGATATTAGACTGGAAAGAAATGAATAAAATTCTATTTTATTTTAAAACTTAAAGACGGG
>Ga0307998_1000123_pt1 | contig 44459 bp, 55 predicted proteins | sample Davwhametageno37_FD_203147 | JGI IMG/M metagenome (GOLD analysis project Ga0307998, IMG submission 203147) | Marine microbial communities from Davis Island wharf, Antarctic Ocean - #37 | ecosystem: Environmental > Aquatic > Marine > Unclassified | place: Antarctic Ocean: Davis Island wharf... | reverse complement strand
GTCATCACCATGTCCGAGATCCTCAATCACCTTCATGGTCTCCGCTTGATCCAGCCGCCCGTCGCCGTCGAGGTCATACCCACCAAACTCAACCATCCCACGCCCAGCATCCACCTGCTCGGATGGAACAGAGATAGGTTGATGGTGTTTCTTGCCTTTTTTAGCTTCAGGATTATGTCTAGCTGTACCCTGACCGCTTTGTCCTTCAACAACACCTTTACACCCACAAACAGATTTCAGCATATTAGCTAAAAGCATACCCAGAATTAACGCAACTATACAATACATAATTTGATCAGTTTCCATTGTTTTATGATATAACATAGAAAAAAATAAGTTAATTTATTAATAAATAAATATAAAGGTAATATAAATGAGTTTTCTAAATTATGATAATAGTACCGGATATAATGACACATATAATGTAACATATGATGATCCAATAGTACCTCAATATGAATATATAATAGATAATTTAGATAATAGAATTAGTATTGGGACAACATGTCCACATGAAAATGAAGATATAACCGAAATAATAAAAATTAAAAATGGAATAATTAATATTTTAAATAATACTGATGATATATTTGAAGAAAATGAATCTGGTGTTACTGAAAATGATGAAGATACAGATATTTTCAATAAATTAACAGAAGATTATGATAAATTTTGTGAGAATTATAAAAAAGAACAATCAAAATATTTTGATTTAGAGAAAAATTTTAATATTGAAATAACAAATTCAAAAAACAATATTAAAAAATTAGATATGATTGTGAATTTTATGAAAGAATTCGATGAAGAAGTATGTCCGGATGGTTTGACAGAAAATATTGTTGGGAATATGAAAATCTTATCAAAAAATATTGAAGAAAATAGTAAAATAATGAATATAAGAAAAGAATATATTAATTCAAGAAAAATGGTAAATAAATATTTATCATTTATTAAAAAAATGAATAAACTAAATACGGCAAATGTATGTCCTTTATGTTTAAGTAATGCTGTAAATATATATTTAAATCCGTGTGGACATACTTGTTGTGATTCTTGTTATGAAAAATTAGAAACGAATCATGAAAAGAAATGTTTTTTATGTAGATGTAAAATTATGCAAAAGAATTCTTTATATTTTAGTTAAATATTTAACTAAATATTATTATATAATATAGGATATAAATATGTCCGCTCAGATATGAGATATTAATTATAGATTGCACCGAGATAGAAAATATAAATATTTTTTTAGCCTAAGTTTTGTAACAAAGCTTCAAAAAATTCACGGTCATCTGCTTTTGAACGTGAGTTTTTAAGAAATATATAATATTTATCGAATGATATAAATTTATTAAATATATTATTTACATTTATGCCAATTTTATTTTTTTTAACAGATATAATTTTACCTTTAATATCAAGTGATAGATCATTTCTTTTAATACAAATGATATTTTGATTTACAAATATATCTTTATTTTTTTCTTCATATAAATAATATTTATTTAATTTATATTTAATATTATCTTTTAAAAAATAAACGATTGAATTTTGTTTATTTTCTGTTAAATCTAATATTGTTTTTAATGGTTCAATATTCATATGTATATATATATAATATTTAACAAATAATTTTTAATATATAATATATATGATAAAAGATATAAATGAAATAAAGAAACAATTAAAAAATTGTTTAGAAATAGAATTACCTTATCCATTTGAGTATGATGTTCATATAAAATATATAACAGTGAAAGATGAAGAAGAAACATTTTATACTGGAGGGAAATTTATTAGATTATTAAATGATAAAATAGTATTATCAAATGCAGGGAAATCATGGACAGTCCCTATAAATATAAAAAATAAAGAAGGTGATATTATATATAAATCAAGATTTTTTGTTGATAAACATTTCAATGTAGAAAAGGATTCAGAAGAAGTATTAGAATTAAAATCAATAATCGGAACGCAACAAGATATAATAGATAAAATGTCAAAATCGTTGAAGCTTAAAAGTGAAGAGAATGAAAAAATGAAGTCACTATTAATTAGGATAAAAGAAAATAGATGAATAATTTTTAAAAAATAATATATAAATTATAGTATATACATATGAATATTTTGAAATTATTCATATTGAATATGATGTTATTATATTTTTTAAGGTATAATATAAAATTTGGTGTAATATTGTTGTGTATTACAATAGTATATTTATTATTGTTGAATAATAATAATAATAATATAGAAGGGAATAATATAGATGATGCGAAACATGACTTAAAATATTTAGATATGTTGAATATCGATAGATTGTTAAATAAACTGATAGGTGTATTTGAGCATTCAGAACAATCCTGTTATGGTGAATATACTAATTATAGTCCATGTGATAAAAAGTGTGGTAAATCATATAAATATAAAACTTATAGAATAAAACAACGTGCTGGTATTTTGGGAGCAAACTGTGAACAAGATGATGGTTTCCGTAAAAAGAAAGCGTGTGATAAGGATGATGGAATTTATCCGTGTAGTGTAGGAGATAAATGTAATGTAGGGGAAGATTGTGATACAGGAAATTGTGATCCTACTACGGGAACATGTGTAACTGTAAAAGTTTGTTCAGATGAAAATTTGGATTTATGTGATCCCTTAAAATGTGAAGATTTAAATAATCAATATGATATAACTAGGAAACATTATGTATATGATGTAGGTGATAAAATTTGTAAATTAGAGAATTTAGATGATAATAATAATAATAATAATGATGATGATTACACAAATCAAACGGTTAATTTGCCAAAAGATGTGGAGTGTCCATGGTATATGAATAAAGACGACGCATTATCAAATATGACTACTAATTTTTGTAAAATGAGAAATCCAGATACAAGATATTTGAAGGGTGATGAACTCGCCACACGACAATCAAAATATGGTCTGGATGACCCCTTATCAGAAGGATTATATTGTAAAGAAGGATATAAATTTTACCCATCAGGAGATGGTGATGGAGAAAATATTTTATATGGTGTTTCAGCTGAAATAAAGAAAGAGGATGTTATCAGTGAAGAGGGTCTTCGGGATAAATTAATTAACGGTTGTAAGAAACTAGTTAATTCGGATGGACATGCTGGAAGTCCTGAAAAATGTGATGATGGATATTGGCCACCATTAAAATTTTTTAAAAACAATATCAATCAGAAACAGATAGACAAGGTATCGATTATAGATATGTGTAAAAGGTGTGATAATGGATATAAATACGGAGTAGTAGATAGTATTGAAAGTTGTAGTGGAAAGGTCTCCGCGTGTGGTAATAATCAATATACATTAATGAACAATACTTATATTCTGACGCCTGGGTACACATCATTAGGACCTATTGGAAAAAATGAAGGATGTTTACAGCAGGGATCTGATCCTCCTAACATCACTGATCTGTGTGAGAACAATAATTGTCCATCTGGAACATATCAGTTGAAGAAGGCAGATCGACGTGATGGTGCCTCCAAATCGACGGAAGAAAAATGTTGTAGTCCGTGTCCGCGTGGTACTTATAATCCGGACACAGGTTCACCAACATGTCGCGCGGCCGAGTCTGGAAAGTTCGTCTCGGATGTAGGACAGGTGACGGCTGATACATGTCCTGCGGCAAACCCTGTTTCTATTGACCTTGATGACGGAGGGTTGTGTGATGGGTGCGAAGGTCCTGGAGAACTGGTTTCGTGGGAGGACCCCCCTGATCAGATAACCCCTACACCCGGCGGCGATCAGATACAGTACAACATAAGGACAGGGTGTGGAAGGTGTGATTCGCGTCATGAACATGACACCGACAACAAAATATGCATCAAATGCAAGCATGAGAATGAGGGGTCCATAGAATTACCAATCCGAGGTTTTTCTCCGTTTACTTATCCATCAGCAGAGAAGAGGGAAAACTGTATAGATTGCACTACACGTTTCCCTCTTGGACAAGATGGATACTGTAGTGAATGTGGTCCTACAGAGTGCACCGTGCGCAAGGAATGTGCCAATGAATTTGATGAATTATCTAATGCAACGTGTTCTGAATGCAACAAGAATGGATGCAGAAAGTGGACATGTAAAGAGGATTACTTCTCATTATATCCAGATCTGGCTAATTTTTCCTGCAAAACTACAACCGAATTATCGGATCAGGAGGGATATACCCAGAAACAAATGAATTGCGCCCATACTACTGCGATAAACCCCACGATCACATACACAACGACCATACCAAGTTGTGGGGATATCGGCACATATCCCAGACTATACACTAATTCGGAAAGGCCGTTGCCGACCCGCCTGTCCCCTGGGCACAAGGGTTCCCAGCCCTGTACATGTGAGAATGGCTCGGCGGCTACGGGAAGGGATTGTGCCAACTTCCAGATACAGCGTCACGAGGCCGGACCTATATGTACACAATGTAATGTCGATGAAGGTTATGAGTTTAAATTGGCTAATGTTCTCAGCACACAAATCCCCGGATTCAGCTCCGCAGGATACGCCCCGAACACGGGAATATGCTCGCAACGCTCCCAGATATGCACCGACGCGCATGTGAAGATTTACAACGATTGCATCAATGATTGCGGTAATTGCGACTTGTCATTAACCACCGCCCTCTTAGGTGAATGCGAAATTAGTGCAGGCGGTGTCAGACCGGTTGACTTCTTACATCAGATGTGCCAGTGATGCAGAGCACGGCGACCGCTAACCTGCAGGGTCCCTAAGCACAACACATCGGCTGATATAAAACTAAATTCATGTAAATTTTATTTTTATTATATAATATAAATATATGAGTGTGTGTAAATATAAATTTTTAATAATTTTAATAATTATATTTTTGTATTTAATATATTTATACAAAAATACAGAAGGATTTAATGATGATTTTTCAAATTATACAAAAACTCTTCCAAATTCATTTATATATAATTCAGCTAGAACTAAATATAATGATGTATTTAGTTTTTATAAAGGAAAAGGCACTTATAAAAGAGAGAAAATAAAAGATACTGGGTCAGATGAAAAATTATCAATATTAAATAAATTATTAGATAAATTATTAAATAGAATAACAAGCGATTCACAGGATTGTGTGGGAGATTTTGATAAATATTCTGCATGTGATAAGTTATGTGGATCAGGTGGTTTTCAAACAAGGAAATATGTTATTACACAAGAGAAAGGTATTAATGGTAAAGAATGTCCATATGAAGACGGTTACGAAGAGAAGGTATCTTGTTTTTTAAAAGATTGTGGTGAGGATAGTGAATGCGAAAGAAATAGAGATTGTATATCAAGAAATTGTGATCCAAAAGATAAGAAATGTGGTCTTAAAGTAGAATGTACTAAAGAAACTACGCATGTATGTGATGAAGATGAATGTAGACGATTAAATGAAGATTACGGTAACGATTCACATATATTAATGGGTAAATATTTATATAACAAACGAAATAAACAATGTTTTTTCAAGACACCTGCTGAGATGGAAAAATTAAATGTAAATTTATATACATATAATTATGAAAATCCAGATGATTATACATATAAGGACGATACATGTGCTTATTATCAAACGGATCAGGGCGGTGAATGTGTAAATTCAGATAAGGTGATTTTAGTGGATGAAAAACCTAAATGCGAACTGGGTTGGAAACCAGAACCCACCCTTTTTAATGCTAGTCATGCTTGCCAGACATGTAATGTGGATGGATGGAAACCGGGTGACCCATGTGTTTGTCCTGGTAGTATGGTGTTTTTGGATAACGGTACTTGTGGGCCTGGTGAAGCAAATATTACTGGATTGTGTGATTCAAGTGAAGACTTCGCGGAAATTATGATTAAACCTAATAAGGACGAACCCTGTCAATTTTGTGAATATAATGAATATTTTAAGAAAGTATCAGTATCAGACCCGCGGAATACAGAAAGCAATGTGCCTGTAGCTTCTTGTATGCCGTGTCATAATGGGTTCGTTACGGAGAGGGCGGTGAAGTGGAATGGCATGGAACCTAACAAGAAAGCAGAATACCTGAATTCAGCTGTAGAGTCCGAAAAAGAAAACTGTGATATAGATATTTGTCACCATTTTAGTACTCCTGATAATCCATTGGAGGCAAAGCTTCAGGGTGACGGAAGTTTCGCATGGCCCACCTTTACCAATGATAAGTATGTTATTAATAGCGGTGATGTGGATGGAAGTGAAATGTGTAAACATCCAGACCCACCCGCCGCTGCATGTGGTTTAAATATGGTCGAGTCGGACAGTACCGACCCGTGTGAGTGTATTGAAGGGTGGGTACTGTCTGATCAGGCGAATATGGGATGTGTCCGGGGATGTCATGCACGGAGTTTAGAAAATTCGCAGGTGATACCAATCATGCATGCCGGTGATATTATCGACAATACTTCTCTGATTAGTTTTTGTAACAATAAAAATAAGTATTCTAATTATGAAAAACTATATTGTGACGCTGAAGGTAAATTATACGGCAAAGAATACTCGGTACATATAGAAAACAAACTCGGTTTCACGCCGCTGGACGAGGATAATGACGTATCGGACTTATGTCTTTCGTGCGACGCGGGTAAGAAGGTCGAACAAGGTGCGTGCGTGAACTGCCCTGCCGGTACACATTCACAAGGAGGAAACGTGGTCGAGTGTCTACAATGTCCTAAGAATACTTACTCGAACGCGAACCAAAGCGGGTGTATAAAATGTGATCCGACCAAGAGTTCCGCCAAAGGATCATCTTCGCCTGAAGCATGCATCGGTTACCCTGACTGCAAGGGGAGGGCTGGATTCCCTCATACGGATGCTGCCCAAATCCCGGCGGCGACCTCCTGTGGACAAGTTCGGGGGTGCTTCAAGGAGTGTACACGGATTAATGAAAAAGATGCATCCGGTGTTCTCATTAATCCGTGTAAGTACGTACCGTACACCAGCGAATTCCCGGGTAAGCGCGAAGGCGTGAATTATGGTAGACAGTGCATAGGTGATGAAAATGAGGAGAAGGACAATGATATATTTGGCTTTGGCAATAACCTTTATCCGACCTGCGATACAAGTAATATATGTGTGATTGATTAAGGATGCTCGTTAAGAGTGTTCACTAACATCCATTATTATTATTTTTTTCATTTTTAATATTATAAATTAAATAAACAGAAACGATTATAAAAAAAAATTGGTAAATAGTCATATATAAAATATAGATATATTAATTCAAGGTTTTTGTTTTTTTTGAGCCATCCAAGGGTCTTCTTCATTTAGTGCTCTTTCAAGATCACTTGCTCCACCTGGTGCTGGTTCGTCAGATACTATAGAGCAAGGTTCATCTTCACAAACTTTTTCCGGCTCAGGTTCATCTTCACAAACTTTTTCCGGCTCAGGTACTTCCGGTTCAGGTTCACATTCATCTACTTTCTCAAGTGCTTCTTTTTCTTTCTTTTCTTTTTCGGAGCGTAGGCGTTCTTCCTGGGCTGCTTTAATCTTGTCGCGCTTCTGTTCCTCATAGAAAATGTCCTTATTAACATTATTTTCTTTGTATTTTGTCATGAGATCATTTAGTTGAGAATCGGCAAATGTTTCATCTTCAATCTTGTCAGCGCATGGATCCCACGGAAGCCAGTATCCAACTTGACCAATAAAGACGTGGAAATTACTATCTGATTTATGTAATTTACCTGCTCTAAGTTCTGCTTCCTGGCGGCTCTGATACACTCCACGAACCTTAACCCCTCTTACAGAAGTTTTAAATTGATTACGTTCGTCGTATTCTTTTTGTAAATTATCTTCATGTTTATAGGTGAAATCTTTATATTGTGTCATGACTTTATCAAATTCCATATCTTGCGATTTACAAATACTCTGCAAAAATTTACTGACATTAAATGCATGTCTATCTTCAATTACAGATTCAGGACTAACAAATGATAAGCACACATAATTCTGACCATTAATAGTCGCATCAATATCTAAATAGTCCATTTCTTGTTTATCATCTGCCATATTTTTATAATATAATATAATTATTTTTCTTTAAATAATTTATTATTTTATTTTATATTAATATAAATGAATATTAATTTAAATAATTTAATCAAATATTTAATATTATTCAGTGTTGTTACATTTAGTACATTTTTTATACCTGGTTGTAGTATTATGAATCAACATGCTATTTATATAGGGTTATTGGCTGGGACGACATATGTTTTATTGGACAAATATTATCCAAGTATTGTAATAAATAAAGAAGAACAAATATAAATTTATACAGATGGTATATATTGCCATTTTAAATCTTTACATATCTTTTTCCAAATGACATCCTGTTGTTGTAACTTCTCTCTTGATTTTAATAATGGAAAAGCACATAATAAATGGTCTAATTCTAATAATTCACAAAATTTATGTAATACATACGAATATGATAGAAAATTTTTCCTCTCAGGTGGACAATTTTCACAGAATGGTTGTTGTATTTCTTTGAACATTATTCTAAGTTGTTCTTCGTTTGCTCTGGTCAAAATGGGTGTTTTTTCACCAGAAATAACATTATATATATGTGCGATATGTTCATAATATTTATTGTATTTTAATTTTTTTAAAATATCTCTTATCATTTTATATGATAAGTTTTTTATATTAAAATTTTTATCTTTTTTTAATTCTTTAATAATGTTATTATAAATATCTTCAGAAACATCACAGGATTCCTTACTCTGAAACTGAGCCAACCACTCATTAAAATGATTAATTCTTTTATAAGCAAAATATGTGGATTCTCGTATAGGATCTTTGTAAGAATTACCATCTAAATTAATTATAATTTTCTCTGTATATCCACAGGATTCACATATTAATTCTGATTTTGTAAATTCTAAATTTAACTTTTTATTACAATATTTACACAAATTAATATCTGATAAATTAAAATCATGTAGAAATTCATCATCTATTGATGCCATATAATCATTTATCATATGTGTGTAATTATTATTTAATTCAGAAGAATCATGAACATCTTCATTCATATAATCAACTACTGTTTTTTTTCTAATAGGTGTTTGTGTACGGTCATCTCCAACATAATTAGTTTCACCAGAATAATAATCTGAGAGAATAAGACCATTATCTAAATAATATTCTATGTGTGCATTCTTATTTATTTTATTTGATTTATTTTTTAATAAATTCAGTTCATTTTCACAATTAATTTTATCCTGACCTTCGCTAGAATTTATTCTATCTTTTAAATTATCCATATCTTTTTCTAAATCATTTTGTTCATTTATTTCTTTTTTTAAGTATTGCAGTTTCTTATTATGAATATTATCTATGGTTGTTCTAGTGTCACAGACAATTTTTTTTAATGGTTTATCTTTTATACCTGTCGACATGTTTAATTTTAATATATATTAAAAAAAGATAGATTATATCTTTAAATGTATTATTACATTTAATTCATGGTATTATTACATAATTTAGTTAAATTCACACAATCAGTTGCACTTTCGGTCCCAATTAATATACCAACAACAAATATACATATTATTATTACAGAATGTGCTACACATAATGATTTATTAGAATTTAAATTTTGATATTCATTTAATGAAGTATATAACATTATATTTATATCAATAAAATGTATTAATATAAATATTTAAATTTGATTTAAAAATAATCTCATTATATATAATATATGGTTTTATCATCAGAAAAATCTAAAATAGTAAAAGATATAATTGAAAATAATAAATCTTTTACATTTAATCAAAAAAATAATAAAAGACAAGGTGCCTGTTCTCATGATAGATATGAAAAATATAAATCTTCTAAAACCTATAAAGAATTTCTAGAATTAGGTGGGGATAGAGAAGATTTTAGAAATGATTTTGAAAAAGGGTTTATTATATTGGATGATATTGGTGATGATGATAATGGTGATAATGATGATAATGATGTGATTGATGTGATTGATGATAATGATGATGATGAACACAATGAAGCAGAAGTTAATATTGAAACAATAACAGTCGATGGGGAGGGGATACAATTTAGTGAATTATCTTATAATATGACAAAAGAAATAAGTGATGAGGATAAGAAAAACCAAGGAATTTACTTTACTCCTAAAAGTATTCTAGAAATCAATATTGACACTATATTATCGCATAAAAAAGATATTAAGCAAGTATTAGAACCATCGTGTGGAACATTGGAATTTATAACTTGTTTAGATAAAAAAGTTAATAATTGTGAAATAGATTGTGTTGAATATAATAAAGTAATTTATGATAATATAAAAAATACTAAATTAAACAATAATGATATAAATATAATAAATGATGATTTCATCAAAATTGATTTAAATAAAAAATATGACTTAATTTTGGGAAATCCTCCATATTTTAATTATATACAAAAAAATATACCAAAGGAATATTTAGAATATATATCGGGTAGAACAAATATATATATAATCTTCATATTAAAATGTATGGATTTATTAAATGTTAATGGTGTTTTATCATTTGTATTACCTAATAATTTCTTAAGTTGTAATTATTATAGTGGAGCAAGAGATAAAATAATGAGAGAATTCAATATATTATCAATAATAGATCATTCAAATGATAAATATATAAATACAGAACAAAAAACAAGTTCATTTATTATACAAAAGAACCCTATTTATTATAATTATATAAATGGGTTATTGACATTTAATACACTTAATAATGTAACGGAAATAAAAAGGTTAAGACAAAATAGTACCACATTAAATGATTTAGGATTTAAAGTATCTGTTGGTAAAGAAGTATGGAATGAAGTAAAAATACTATTATCAGATGATGATAAAGAAACATTGTTGATATATAGCAGCGATATATCAGATAATACGTTTTCTATGAAAAAATACAACAACCCCGAAAAAAAAAACTATATTAAAAAAGAGGGGTGGATTGATCCACTACTAGTAGTTAATCGAGGTTATGGAAAAGGTGATTATACATTTTCATATTGTTTAATTGATATGGAAAAACCATATTTAATTGAAAATCATTTAATATGTATTAAAAGCATAAAAAATTTAAAGAAAAATAAATTAATGGATGTGTATAATAATATTATAAAATCATTCAATAATCCTAAGACAAATGAATTTATTAAACTATATTTCACAAATGATGCCATAAATTGTTATGAATTACAGAATATTCTCCCAATATATTTATAATTGGAAAAGTAAATTTGAAATTTGAAAAAATATTTTTTTATAATTAAAAAAGAATAATGGCTTCTACAAGTATCCCACCTCAAATATTTGATAGAGAATTTACCCAAATTACTATAAGACAATTATTTGCGAAAGATAATGAAGGTAATTATGAAATATTTAATGCTTTAGATAGTCGCGGAAATTGTAATAAAAAATATAGAATTCCCGGTCATCAACGGTATTATAAGAACTGGAACCAAGAAGGTAAAGAAGATTTAATTGATTCTGTTTATAAAGGATATATTATAGGTGGTATAAGTGTTTCTAGACATATTGAAGATCTAACAAGATTCTATTTTAATATAGAAGATGCCCAATCAAGATTAACAATATTTCAAGAATATTTAGATGATAAGGTTGAATATCGCGGGAAAACATTTAGTGAAAGGACAGAACAGGAAAAAAATAGATTTTTAAATTATGCTTTCCATATTGAAGAAGTAACACCATTAACAAGTGCCCGCCGAGATAATGAAACTACAATAGATGATCATTACTATGAACAATTTGATCGCATTAATAGAGGTATAGCACTTGAAGATAATGATAAATATTGGTGCAAGAAAAGTAAACCCATGGTCAAATTAGCGATTGAATTAATACAAAAAATGAAGGATGACGAAGGGTCTCGTTTTATGGGATGTAAAAATTGGTTAAAAATGACAAAACATAAAGAAAATAGAAGTGTATTAGAAAAAATATGCACTCTTATTGGGGCATTATTATATGATGTATATAAGAAATCATATTCAAGACATTATACAAACATAGGAAAAGGTATATCTAATGAACAAAAACTAAAAGTATATGATTTTATAAACTTTTACAAATCTATTCATGATGCTATTTATCAAAATATACCCCTAGCCAATGGCATAAAAGAAAAAATACTTCCATTTAATAATCCTGGTAAATTCCTAGGAATGATAGTAAGAGACTATAAAGAATCTAGAGAAAATATCTCGAATAATGATAAAATAAATATGTGGGTAAATATATTAAATATTCATAGAAAATCTGACAATTTTATGAAAGGGACGCAAACATTATATACTGGTTTTACGGGAGCCGATAAGGGAAATCAAGAAATTTCAAATATCGATAAACGTCTAGAAAGAATCATATCATTTTATGATGATAAATCAACTATTACTCAGGCACATCAAATAGAATATAATGAACCTGAACCTGGAGCTGAATCTGAATCTGAATCTGAATATTTATCGGAATAAATAACTTATCTATGCCTTAAAGATATTTGCCACGCTGGTCCTACGCATCCTTTACCATTTTTCCATCTTAAATTACACCTAATTTTTTTATTACTGGTTGTTGTTAATATGATTGTATTATGGTTAACTTCTACTTCTTTTTCTAAATCTAAATCCATATGATCCGATATTTTATCTAATCTAAATTCACCATCACGACAAAACATAAATATTTTACTTTTTTGCTCATCCATTCTATTCTGTAAATTTTGTTTATTTATATTATTTTTATCAATTTCTAAATTTAGAAAATTATTGATTGAGTCGTCCGTAATTTTACTATATTCAGAAGTTTTAGTATTTCTCTTTTGTTCTTCTTCTCTAATTTTGCTAAATAATTGATGTTGGTAACCGGCACTATATATATTTTGATTATATTCTTCAAAATCTACCATATTAGATATATCAATATTTAAACTATTCAAATAAGATACTAAATAATTATCATACCAATATTTAATATAATTTTTATCAACCATTTCAATACCGTTCCAATACAAACTAAGAAATTGAGCATATTCAAATATATTTTTACCATATTTAAATTCTAATTTACATATTACACCATCACTATAATTTATTTCAAAATCATAAATATTACCTCTACCACCTTTAGATACAATGTTATATGTAATATTACCGCCCTCTTCATTACCAGTTTCCTTAAAATATAATTGTTTCATAATATCATTTAATTTATTTTTTATATCATTCCATTTGTCACCCCATATTTCATGATTTAAGTATTCTTCTGGTATATCATTAAGGCTTTCAATTATTTTTTCTCTAATTTTGTTTACTATATCATTATCACATTTTTTACTTGTTTTATAAAACCAATCAATATTTTGTATAGGTAATTGATTCTGATATTGTCCATATAATTCTAATCGCGACATATTAAATAATAAATTTAAGTATTCTTTAAATATTTTAAAATCAAATTTATATTTTATATTATAAATATATATGCGATGTGCGTTTATTGCTGATACAGGAACAGGTTGTGATTATCAGAAATCTGTAGGCAAAGGACTATCTAAATTAATTAAACAATCAAAAATCAAATTTGTATTATTAGGTGGAGATAATTTTTACCCAGATGGGTGCGCGGATAAAGATGATTCATTATTTACCACCCATTTTGAGATACCTTATAAATCAATATCAAATGATATTAAATTTTTCGGTTGTTTAGGAAATCATGATATTCATTTACCGAACGGTCATCAGGCCCAATTTGATTATTCAGAGTATTCTATAGAGAATGATATGAAGTTTGTTTTGCCAAATCATTTTTATGATTTTGGTCACAAAGATTTATTCCAGGTATTTGTTATAGATGGTAATCTAGAAAATATGAATAAAGGTTTGAAATTAGAACAGAGTAAAAATATAGGTAAAGAAATTAAAAAATCTAAAGCAATATGGAAAGTATTAATGGTTCACACCCCATTAGTTTCACCGGGTGAACACGGTAATCTGTGTGGGGATGATGAAAAATATGTGAAAAATATTGTTAGAAAAGGAATAGATTTAGTATGTTCAGGTCACGATCACTTACAAGCTTGTGTTAATATGAAAATAGGTGATAAGGAAGTGGTACAAGTAATAAATGGAGCAGGGGCAAAACCATATTTTAAATCAGATAAATATATTCATCTTGAATATGTATCAAAAAAAAGAGGGTGTGATTTATTACATGTAAATACAGAATTAGGATATTGTTGCTTTGACTTCACACCAAAAAAGTTAAAAATTGATTTTTTAAATATAAAAAATGATATATTATTTACGAAGAATATTACAAAAAAATAAAACAAATATATAATATTTTATATATTAAGTATGGTTTATAAAAACAAGGATTTCCATAAAAAAAAAAAAAAAAAAACCCTAAAAAAGAAACATTTAAAAAAGGGTGGTTCATTTTTAGGACAGAGACTAAAATCTGCAGCACATACTGTGACTGCTCCTATAGAAAATTTTGGACCAAAATTTTTATCAGATGAGATAAAGTTGGGTGAATGTAAAATGGGTAAATGGGATAATTCAACTATTGCTCTTGCCGGATTAGGTGCTGCTGCTTGTATAGGAACAGCTGGTGCAGCGTGTGTCGCCGGTGTGGGTGCTAGGACAGCAGGAAAAGAATTCTTAAAGAAAGGTGTAAAATCAAGTTTTAAAAAAGGGATTAGAGGCAAAATTTCTAATAATTTAAATGACCACTCGCATGCTAGCATTAATAAAGCAAAAAAACAAATTGATGATTGTAATAAAAATGGTGATAAACATATGTCCAGAGTATCAGATTCTCTTGGTGCGTGGTTAGAACCAGATGCTGATCCAGAAAAAATTCAAGAAAATTTAGAATATCATCAGAAAAAATTATTGGACCACACTGTGAAAAGAAAAAATCATCTGAAAAAAGTACAATTAGAACGGATGAAGGAGGAAATAGAAAAAAACAAACCACCTGATAATCCTGATTATATTTTATTTTTAATTATGTATTTATTAAATCAATATAAAGAGCATAGTCTTGAGCATGATTTGAAATTGAACGAGTCACAACAGGCAGAATATAAAAAAGCATTAGAAAAATCCAAGGAAAAAAATATGGAAAATACAGAATCTCGGAGAAATTATAGGTTGAAAACAAAAACATTAGAAAGGAAAGTTATGAGAGATAATAGAGATAGAAAAGACCTGGAGTCGGTTACCGTCAAAGACAAAATAAAGAAGGCGTTGAAAAATATATAGGTCTTTTGAAAAGTTCTGACTTATAATATCGATTATTATAAATAAAATATTTAAATAATATATATGACTAATAAACGGAAATCTGTGAAAAAGAAGATTGTAAAATCTGCAAAGGCAAAACAAACTGCATGGTGGAGGGACGCGGCGGTGAACGCTGAAATCAGAGATGAACAGTCTAAATCTAAAAAGGCAAAACAAGTCATAAAGAACGCTTTAGAAGACCCAAAAATAAGAGACGAACTCGATAAACGTGGGGTAAATTTATCAGATAGTAAAAAAATGATGAAGAAATCTATTGGCAAATCAGGTCCTGCACCAAAAAAAATTAAAATCAAACACATTACTACAGAAAATAAAAAACCAAGTATGTTTGGAAAAATATCTGGATTTTTTTCTGAGAGTGAAGACGAAAAAAAAACACGATTAATTGAAAAGAATAATTTAAAAAAAATTATGGGAGCAGAAGAATCTATATTAATGTCAAATAATTCTCCATATATTTTTGCTTTGATGTGGTTAATTTCAGAAAAAAGAGTATAATTTTTTTTCTAATTAATATATATAATATGTCTAATAATAATAATAATAATAATAATAATAATAATAATAATCAAAATTCTGTAAATAATAATACAGATTTATATTATAGATCATCTATTGATAGTAAAGTCATGGGGAAAGGTGTATATGATGTTAATACTGAAAATAGTAAATGGGATAATTGTAATATTAGACAAGAGCAGGCCGAATATACTTTGAATGTAGAACCAAGTGGATATATTGCAGGGCATACGCAGGTGACTGGTGTAAATAGAAAATTTAGAGATGGGATAAAAGGGAATCCACTTGATTTAATAAATAAGAAATAAATATCTAATATAATATATATAATATGTCTGTTTGTATGGAAGATATAATGGCAGGTGGATACTATGCAGATTTAGGAAATACTATAGGACCAGCGATGCCTGTAATTATGCCAGGCGGTGCACCTTTAATGGGTGGGGGAGGCAAAAAAAAGAAAAAGAAAAAATCAAGGAAATTACGGAGATCTAATCAGTTAAGATTAAAGTCGCGGTCTAATAAATCTCAGTCAAAGAAAAAGACAAAAGGATCTAAATCAAAAAAAGTATATCGGAAAAAATCTCTAAGATCGTTTGGGAAAAAAAAGAAATATTCAAAAAAGGCAAAATCTTTAAAGTAAATAATTTGTTATATTTTTTTTATTTTTTTATATAATTTTATAATGAATAATCATTATAATAATTTAACAAATACCGACATCACTAGAACAGGTATGCAAAACTCATTTACCCAGTCGCAGATGATTAAGCCTAACGAATTATTAATTAACGATGATATGTTGAATTTGACTAACAAGAGACATGGGTTTGATGAAACAAATAAGGTGATATCTGGATTAAATGACGAAATATTGACATTAAATAATAAAATATCAACTATTTTAATGAATCAAAATGATTATGATAAAATTAAATATGAAAATAATGAGTATCAACAGCAAATTTTAAATTTAAAAAAAAATTTAAATGATAATAAAATCTATATTGATAATTTTAAATTAGAGATAACTAAATTAAAACAATTAATATATGAAAAATATAATAATGAAATGTATGTTATGTTAAAAAATATATCTAATAAAACTAAAACTAGTTTTGATATAGTTCATATAATATCACAACAATTGAATATTAAATCATCTAATAAAGGGACTATAAATGAATTAATATCAGGAATAAATAATTATAAAGAAAAATCAAAAGAAGTTGAATTAACTAAGTAATTTAGTATTATATTTCTTATTCATAAATTCTATATTATATTTATTACATAATAATAATTTTTTAATAATTTTATTATAATGATATAAACTATTATTTTTAATATAATAAATATTGTCTTGATTATTTAAAGATTTTTGTATAGTTTGTATATTATTTTTATTATCAACATAAATATATGATTTTTGTGATAATGAATCATATAGACAAGTTGAATAATTATCTGAAAAATTAATAAATGATAAACATATTAAAATAACAATTGTAATACATACAATAATGAATAAATACATATAATAAATATTATATTTTTTTTAAAAAAATAGATAATTATATATATACAATAAACATATTAGATTTTTCCAAGTCTTCAATTAGATATATTTTTTTATCACCTCGTTGTATTTTGAGCGATTCCCACGATTCTTTAGGGAAATTCTGTAAGATTACTGGTTCGGCCATGAAAAAAACATCTATTTTATTTTCAGATTCAACACATTTAAATGATAATAAACCGTCACCTTGTTCTTTGATAGAGTTTTCATATATTTCATTTAGTTTTTCATTATTTGTATTAATAAATTTACCGAGGTGTGGAGGAACCGTTGATATATTTTGAATATTCATTTATAATATTTTATAAATATTCTTTAAATATTAATCTTCTAAGGACCTACAGATTGCTTCTTGTAAATCTCTATCATAGTTATTTATATCAGCATAATTATTATCATCATTATCTAAATTAGCGGCTTGCTGTGATGTGAGAGGTATATATACAATATTACCTATATTGAATGGTTGTTGTGGTATTTGTGGCATTTGTGGCATTTGTGGTATTTGTGGCGTATTAAATAATTCATTTCTTTGAGATAGTCCGTGTGTGAAGAGGTGAACCATGTCTTGTAAAGTAGTCGCACCCGCCTCATTATGAGTGTCCTGTTCATCTGGATTTTCATTAGTTTCAGTCAGTTCTTCTTCTACCTGTTCTTCGTTAGTTTCTTCGGCCTGCACCTGTCTCTGTCCCTGTTCCTGTTCATCTGAATTTTCATTAATTTCTTCAGGAAACTCCATTCTACACACAGGGCAAGTGTTATTATTTTTTAACCAGGGCAAAATACCTTGACATATTTCTGGATCTGCTTCGCAGTGAAAAAAATGTGGATCACCACAAGGTAATTTAATACATTTATCACCTAATTTAAAAGTATCTTGACATATAGCACAACATAATTTATTATCAACATGTTCATTGGTTATAATAACTTTATCTAAATCAGAAACGAACTCTGTTTCACACGGTTTATCTTTTGCTGTATCTTCTTGTAAAGATCTTTCTAATATATCAGATGAACTATTTAGTCGTTCGAGCAAATTAATAAAATTGAGAAGACCACTCATGTTTTATTATTGTCTATATATTCTTTTATATCTTTTTTAATTAAATAATATAAATATTGATATATTTCTTCAAGAATTTTATCTAAATCTTTTTGATCATTTTTGTATATTTCAGCACTATCAAATGATGTATCTTCCATTTATATAATATATGTAAAAAAATGTTTCAAATTTTAATATTATATATTATAACTATGAATTATATTGATTTAAGTTATCAAAACACTTATGAATTATTTAAAAATAATAATATTTCAAATTGTTCCAATTATATTAATGATGAAGATGATAAATTAATAGAAGGGTATAGTAATTTTGGTAGGGTAAATTTAGAGAAATGTTGTCCATTAGGTTATATGTGGAGTGAAGGACAGAAAAAATGTGTAAAAATATGTTCGGATTGTTCTACGTCATCATATGGTGATATAAACTATGAATTCCTACATAATCACGGGGATGAATATATGAGTTTTCATGTTTGTAAAGGTGATGCGACTGGTGCTTATGATTTTAATGAAATCAATAAAAGATACGATCCTTCCGAATTATTAGATCAATATGATATGAATATGCATGTTGATTTTGATGAAAATGCTAGTGGAGTTGAGCCGGCAGAAGAGGATCCGTGGTCACCAGTATCAGGTGGTATGTATCAAGTCGGGAGCACATATAAACAAATGAATATACGGGACGGAGCAGTAACCGATCAGGCACGGATGGCTGGTCTAAATTCCACGACCCCACCACCCGAACCTGGAAATATGACCGGAAATAACGCCGGAAATGTATCTGGAAACGCACCCGAAAACGATCCCTGAAATACGCTCGAGGATAGATAATAAATCAAAATAATATTATATAATATAATATATGTATTTAGTGTTAGTATATATAATTATAGCATTCATTTATATAATGTTACCAAGCACAAGTAATAAAAAACATAAAGCTCAAATAGAAGGAAATACATTAGAAAGTTATAATTATTTAGAATTTCAACCAATAATGAATGATGATATAATAAATGAACAATTAAAAAATCATTTAAATAAATATTCAGATGATATGAATAAAATATTAAAAGATACATTGGATAAAAATAAAGAAAATGAAATAATCAAAAGTCAAATAGATTCAGGGCATCCAGATGAAAACATATTATATGATATATATATTCGCGATGCTTTGGGTGAAAAAAAACTAGAGGACTATGACGAAGAAAGTTATAATAGTTATATAGAAAAATATGTGGAATTTAATGATAAACAAACAGGACAAATTTATAATATACCATTCTCAGAAGAACAACAACAATTATTTAAAAATAAATATGCACGGAAAATAATGTATTCAAATGAACAAGATTATGTTGATACTAAATATTATGAAAATATATTGGAAGAAGGTAAAGAAGAAGATATTAGTTTACCCGGATTGATTTCCAGTTACAATGGAAACGTTATAAATAATGTTATAGATATTAAAAAATATTATGACGATATGGATACTAAAGTTAATATCCAAGAAAGTAATACTTCTGGAATAGAGATAAAAGGTGTTGAATTTTGTTGTGATTATAGTATGTTAAATATAGAAAATATACCAATATTATCTAAAGAAGAAGATGGTAAAGTAAATAAAAGGATAAGAGATTTAAATTCTGAAGATATTGAAGAAAATGAAGAAGGTACGTATGGATACAATTATCCATATTACGATTATATGAAAGACGGTGATTTAATTTACGAGCCATTATTCTTAAATTATAATAAATCTAAGAATATAGGTTCCATAAATTTGTAAGTTGTTTCCAGTTAGATTTATTATTTTTTAGAAAGATATGTTTATATTAATAAATTCAATTTATGATTATTTAAAATATGATTTATATCAGAAAAAAAATATTATTCATATTATTATATATATTTTTTTGTTTTAAATGTTTTAAAATGTTTTTTTTGTCTATGTTTATGTTGGTGTGTGGTTAGTTAAGCGTCAGGTCCATATCCAGAGAGACCGTCATCGAGGCGAGGTGATTCAGGCGAGTATCTGGGAGATGAATTAGTGCTTGATGATGTAGGATCGTAACACCCATTATCGTCTTCAAGAGACTTAACAGCAGTAGAGGACACAGGGTCTTGAGTCTTGTGTCCGCATAGAAAATCCAATTCTGGTTCAGCAGATTCTTCTTTTGGTTTTGGATACATATTGGTGACACTATCAATGATGATAGGTTTAATAACCTTGAAGATGTCGTATGGGTTCCCTGGGTAGATAGCTGAGAAACTGATAAGGACCTTGTTATCAGTTGTAGCAGAACTCTTGATAAAGAACATCTTGTTGAAGGAGTTCTTGTGAAGAAATCTGTCGTCTTCAACACCGAGGCGGATAGAGGAGACATCAACATTGGCTTCGCGGAGTGCTTCAGTACAACAAGCCTTTGTACCAATAATGTTCTTTCCTCGTGCCCCAATGTACTTACCTGTTCCGTGAGATCCAGAGTCCATATTAGTCTTGAAGATGAACTTGCAAACCTTAGGAGCAGTAAGTTTCTTCATAGTGATATCAACGTGCTTCTCGAGGTTCTCAGCGATAATATCGCAAAGTTCCTGAGATACAGCAGTGATAGACGCTACAACTTTAGAATCCTTTGATTCAATCTGAACACGAATGCCAAGATTTGTCTGGTTCGCGTGTGCTCCATCACGTGTGTAGATGTTACCAGATTTCTTGATAACATGGTTATTCAGGGCAGAACCACTGTGTCCGATAAGAGCACCGATATCTGATGTAGAGATCGGTAGCGTAACAGTCATGTCAACGCTGGAAACCGTATTGACAACCTCGGTGTCAACGGATTGGTTAACGGATTGGTCAGCCATGTTGAGAGAGTTGTTGAAGTTGTTGAGAGTTGTTGAGAACTTTTGAAGTTTCAAGTATTCTGCGATATAATGCAGTAAAGTTTTTGATTATGATTTTTCTAAAACAATAAAATCAAATTTATTTAAAGAATTTGAATTTTTAAGAATGATATGTAAATAACTTAAAAGAATACCTATATAATATAATGTAATGGTTTATAAAGAATAATAACTTAATATGTTCTTTAAAGAATAATAACTTTAATACCTATATGTAAATCACTTAAAAGAATGTCTATATAATATAATGTGAAGGGTTGTTATTAAGAATACACCAGGTTGTCCGAGTGGTTAAGGAGACCGACTTAAGATCGGTTGGACATAGTCCGCGTGGGTTCGAACCCCACACCTGGTAATGTCAAGTTACCCGAGTCTGGTCAAAGGGGTGCGACTTAAGATCGCATGCGAAATGCTTCGGGGGTTCAAATCCCCCACTTGACAAGAAGACCTGAAAAAGTATCAGGCATCGGCCCAGTTAGCTCAGTTGGTAGAGCGCAGGACTTTTAATCCTGTGGCCGTGGGTTCAAGTCCCACATTGGGCAATGGTCTAGTAGCTCAGTTGGTTAGAGCGTCGGTCTTATGAGCCGAAGGTCGTGGGTTCGAGTCCCACTTAGACCAAACATATAAATATTTTCATATTTATACCACGGTTCTGTGGTGTAATGGTTAGCACTTTGGACTTTGAATCCAACGACCCGGGTTCAAGTCCCGGCAGAACCTCATCTCGCTATAGCTCAGCCTGGAAGAGCAGTGGACTGTAAATCCATTTGTCGGGTGTTCGAATCACCCTAGTGAGAATATCTCTGTAGCTCAGGGGAAGAGTGCCTGGCCCATAACCAGGAAGCCCTAGGATCGAAACCTAGTGGAGATATATATCCGTGTGGCGCAATGGATAGCGCACCAGACTTCTAATCTGGGGGTTGCGGGTTCGAGTCCCGTCATGGATACTTTAGCACAGATACCCAAGTTGGTCAAAGGGGATAGATTCAAGTTCTATTGCAACATGCTTCGTGGGTTCAAATCCCACTCTGTGCATTTTTTTTTAATAAATTATTTTGGCAAATTATATATTATTTAAAAGAATAAATATGTATAATTTCATGTATAGATTTTTAGAAAAAATATGTTGTCGTCGTAAAAAAGTAAAAGGTGTTTATACATTAAAATTACAAGATAATAAATATTATATAGGTAAATCAGATGATATTGATAGGAGAATATGGGTACATACTAATGGGTGCGGATCGGCATGGACTAAAAAATATAATGTGATTAAAAAAATACCTAATATTACAAATGATGAAGGGAAATTAGGAGAATTAATTGAAACATTGGAATGTATGAAATTATATGGAATAAATAATGTCAGAGGATCAATGTTTACACAAACACATTTATCTAAATCAGATAAAATTAAAGCAGCAGAATTATATTGTGAGATGTATGATTTGTGCCGGAAATGTGGATCCAATAATCATTTTATAAGATATTGTAAAAATGATAAAATGGTATCATGGGTTGGAAATTTTGGTGGCTGTTTAATAGACGACAATAGAAGATGTCACAAATGTTTCAAAGATATTAACAATTTACCTACATATTATAAATATTGTGATGAATGTTATACATGAATATTTTACTGGAAAGTGATTGGACTAATGCCTCGTTAGCACAGTGGCATTGGACTAATGCCTCGTTAGCACAGTGGCAGTGCGTTCGCCTTGTAAGCGAAAGGTCATGAGTTCGAATCTCATACGAGGCTAATATAATGTTTTTTTTGTAATTATCGGTACAGAGTATTTTAAATTTAGTATTTTAGATACATTAACTAATTTATTTTCATATTCATATTGTTTTATATATTCTTTCCATAATTCATTATTTAATTGTTCATATTTATCATTAAAAACATATAATATTTGATCATAACACAATTTATATTTTAATTCATAATAATAAATTAAATTGTCCAAATCATATTTAAAATTTATATATTTCATTAATATTAATATATATATATATAAATATTAATATATGATTGACGCATCCATATATTTATCATATGGTGTTGCTGGTGTCATAATTACGACAATAGCGTCATCATTATTATATTTTAATATCGGAAAAATCAGAAATATATGTAAAAAGGAAATAGTTTTACAAGCGGAGGGTATTGTACTGACGACACCTGCTAAATTAGTATTAGAAGTAAATAATAATGATATAGAACAATGGCCAATAGTTAATTAATATTATATAGTTAACCAGGGATAATCAATTTGGAAATTCGTATTAGATTTTCTCTTCTTCATATTTGAAAATACTTCATCTATTTTTGTTTCAACTATTTTTACTAATTTTACGGACGGAATGCTATCATCTGTTTTAATAACTATTGGTAGTGATTTTTCGTTTAGATTTTCTATGGGATATAAGTTAAATATTGGCATATATTATATAATATAAATAAATATATTTATAATGTGGTTAGAATATATTAAATATAGCTACGACCATGATAATTTAGGAGAATTAAATACAAATTTAGATTTACCTCTAGCTAAATATATGTTAATATTATTGAAAAATAATATTATATTCAAATTGTGTGATCCAACTAATATGGACTGGTATCTAGGTGAAAATAATAAAATGCATCCTAGTGGAATATTATTTTCTAATATACAAAGGAATGGTAAAATAAAAGAATATGTAAAAAATACATATTCATCGGCAATTAATTTAAGATATTATTTACAAATCACGATTAGAAAAGATATAACAGAAGAATTAAATAACCTCATACTTAAAAATGATAATGATATTGATTATATTAATAGATTATTTGAAAAAGAAAATAATAATATAAAAATCCCTAATAAGGAAAATAGAAAATTAATATATGATAAATATTTAAAACATATAAATTGTAAAGAAATATTATATATAGATGAATGGATCAACTTACAAAGAATTTCAAATAATTGGCAAGGTAAGGATATCATATATAATTTAATAATTAATTATATCAATAATAAATTCAACATTAAAGAATATGATATATTATTAAATAAGGTTATTACTGTATTAAGCAAATTACATGATAGGAAAGATATTTTCAGATTATTGAATTCAATGTATGATTTATTGTTATAATTTCAAGAACAGTAATAGAAACATTTTACATTCCCAGAATAAATTTGATTATGGGATTGGTAAAAAAATCATAGAAAATTTTACATTCCCAGAATAAATTTGATTTTGGGATTGGTAAAAAATCATACTCACAAACAACAACTGCTTTAAACAGCATTGATTGATATTGTGCCCAAAAACCAACAACTTTCGAAACTTTACTTAGTGACTTGCCTAGCATGTCTCTCAAGCAAATGTCAACGGAGTCTGGATGGTGCCAGGACTTGCTATTGAAGCAAATCGTTAAGGATTTCTCGGGCAAGGAATTCACAGTGTCTGATCTTAAGAAAAACCCCAAGGTATCAAGCATCCTATTGAAGGATACTAATAAGGATACTAAGAAAGACACCAAGAAGGATACTGAAACACCTTCAAAGGTTTCTCCATCTTGTTCTGAGAAGGCTAATCAACCCATTAACCCTGATAGATGCCAGTGTCGTATATGGAATGGTGGCTATGGCAAACAGTGCTCAGGAAAAAAACACGACAATACGGAGGTCTGTAATGCACACACGGTGAAACCACCTGGTCTAGGTCTCATTACAGAACCACGACCATCTATCCACGATCCTGAAAAGGATAGATGTTATGTGATAGGCCGTGATGGAAAGAAGAACTATTGGGCCGACCCTAATAAGTCTTCTAAGAAAAAGAATTCTAAGAAATCTAAGTCATCTAAGTCATCTAAGTCATCTAAGTCATCTAAGGTTGTCGAACAGGAACCTGTTGAACAGGAACAGGGACAGGAACCGGAACCGGAACAGAATCAGGAACCGGAACCGGAACAGGAACCGGAACCGGAACCGGAACAGGATCAGGAACCGGCACCTGTTGAACAGGAACAGGAACCTGTTGAACAGGAACAGGAACCTGTTGAACAGGGACAGGAACAGGAACAGGAACAGGAACAGGAACCTGTTGAACAGGAACAGGAACAGAATTCACTTTCTGAATTGGATGAGGATACTAATCAGTATGTTGAATCAGTAACTGCTCCTGAAGATGATGTTCATGAATCCGGTGAAGAAACGGATGAACCTGATGACGGTGAAGGTGTAGGTTTCACAGGATTCAATATTCAATCAGAATCGGAAAGCGACGATGATACAGACGAAGAATAAATAAAACATATAACCACAAAAACATTATAAAACCCCAATAGACAAAAAACAAAAAAACAAAAGACAAAAAAGAATCATAAAGGACAAAAAAAAACTAATCTTTTTTTTATAAATTTGAAATTCTTTTCAAAAAGAGTTTATATTAAACAACAATTGTTGATTGAAACAATTATAAGAATATCTATATGGATTCTTCTTCAGATCACAAGGAGGCTGTTATGGTCTTTCCTCATGTTGTATATTGTGTTGTAGACCCTTTGCCAATTGAGTTTGCGGTGCTGTGTGACTGCAGTACCGTGATTGACACAGAAGTCACAAGCGAACTTTTACAACCACCGATGCCTGTTGGTATTGTAAAAAAGGTGAGGTTTAATGATGATGAGAATGTGAGAACATTTGAGGCAAATGGGTTAGATAATATTTGTCCGAAAGAGACTCTTCCGTTTGAACAAGGCGAAGATGTGTCAAATATTCGTTGGCAAAGTGAATTATATGAAGGTGAAATGCTTCTCCAACTCAAGGAGAACAAACTCGCCAACACATTCTCAGATAAAAGTGTTCGCGAAACACTTAGACAGACTGAAATATTGTCGTCTAGTGAAGTTAAAAATCTGCGCGCAAAAAATTATACTAATTTGAATGACCCCGTTGGTTTTGTAACTTCGGAACTATTATTGGGAAATAATAGTGTTATTACCAAATACCCTGCAGATGTAGTTATGGATTGTATAATTAATATCATGGAAATAATAGGTCTTATATCTGAAATGAATACATTTTGTGTTATATATTATAAGGGTCCTTTTGCAGTATGTAATAGACCGGGTAAAAACCAAAAAATAGTATTAGAACGCGAGTTGAAGCGAATTATGGATTGTTTGTGAACTGTTTGAATAAATTTAAAATTATAATAAAATTTTTTTATACACTAAATCCACTTAATTCATAATATTCACTAAAGCACAAGTGTATAAGATTAACAAAAGATTTCTTAAAATGAGATTGAATTACGAGTGGAAAGCATTTACGACAGATCCGTTTTCATGTATGATTAAATCTTTATAATATGATATAATTAATTAATAATATTTTTTTTTAACATATAATATATATGCCTAACGATAAACAAAAAATAGGTGGAAAATTAATTAATACTGGTTCTAAAAGTTGTATATTAAAACCGAATTTACCTTGCAAAAACTCAAATGAATCTCCAAATGATAAAAAAATATCTAAAATAGTATTTGGAGAAAAATCTAAAGAATATACTGAAAACGAAACCAAAATAAATCATATTATTAAAGAAATACCAGGATATAAAGATTGGTCATTAGTATTTGACAAAATGTGTAAACCACCACTGTTTGATGAAGCAAAAAAAATAGATAAAGGATTATATGATTGCATTGGCGACCCTAGTGTTGAAGAATCAACTGTTAAATTAAAAGGAAATCTAAATACAAAAAAGAGAGACTTATTTAATAAACATAGTATTATGTTAGTAGGTGATTATGGTGGTGTAACATTAGACGCCTACTTTGAGAAATTAATGAATGATTCTGAAGATTTCGACCCAATTTTATTTGATTATAAATTTTTAGTATTAATGGATAAATTGAAATATATATTCATAGGATTACATGTGATGAGAGATAATAAAATATCTCATTTAGATGTTAAACCTGATAATATAATATTAGACGAAAAATATTTTAAATTTATAGATTTTGGTATATCAGCAGAATATAAAAATTTAAAACATTTTAGAAGACGAGCAAATATTGAGTCAAAATCTACCAGACTTTATTTATGGTATCCAGCCGAATTTTTATTTTCCCAAGAATCTAAGCAAAGTTTGACTTCTATAAAACAAATAATAAACAAAGATTATGATAATTTCAAAACCAATTCAGTTGAATATAAAGAAATACAAAGAGACTCTTTCTCATTTTCTAATCAAGTAGGAAGTAGAGATGGTGAATTACATTTAAAAAAATTAATTGATAAATATTTATCTAAATCATGGGATATTGATTTCGAACATATGATAAAAGATATAGATGTATATAGTTTAGGTATGATAATACCGTATTTATTTTATAAAAATAATTTATTATATAGAATTAAAGATAGTAAAATATTGATAAGATTTTTTTCCTTATTTGATTTTATGACTAGATATTATTTTAAAAATAGAATACATATAGGGGAAGCAAGGATATTATATGAAGGTTTATTAAATAAATATTATATTAAAGATTATACTACATTTAAAAAAAAAACAAGTATTTTAAGAAAAAAATGGGTATTATTACAACGCAAATTAGATAAAAAAGGTTTGAATAAAAAATATAAAGAAATAAAACGGAAGAAAAAAACAATAAAACTTAATAAAAACTCAGATAAAAACTTGAACAAAAAGAAAACAAAAAAGAAATCTAAATTTAGTAAAAAGAAATAAATTATAATATATTATTTTTTATGAATGATAAATATAAAATATTAGATACAAGATTAAATGAAGAGTTTAAAATAAAAACATTCACAGGATTTCAAAAGAAAGATGTTGTAAATGCGTTATTTAAAGCAATTGACCAGGGAAAGATCGAGAATGCTTTATATTGGTGTTCAGAATGTATTATATCAGGATATACGATGAAAATTTGGGATAAATTATTAAATTATTCATTTAAAATAATTCATATAAATAATCCAAGATTACCTATATTTTTATATAAAAAAAATAATATATTATTTAATCAACTTAAAAGATTAGATATTAAAAATAAAGATTATTTAATCTTACGGAATAGTCAAATGGTACGGAATTTGTTTGCTGATGTAATATTAACAATAATAACATCTGAAAAAAAACAAAAATTTGATAAATTAATTAAAATAAAAGAAGAAGATTATGATATTAAAAATAAATTACAAGCCAATACTAATATATTGCCAACACATATTTTAAGATTTGATGATCCAGAAGAATTTAAAATAATTATGAATGAAATATTTTTTCATTTAAAAAATAGATTATCAGGATATGATAAATGTATTTATTGGATAATATGGATATTAGAATGGGAAAAAAAACATAAAAAAAACAAAGAATCATGGATCATTCCACCAAGAAAAGTAGATGTTAAAAAAGAAAAAGATAGATGTGATTTTATATGGATTGTATGGGAAATAATATTTGAAGAACTTAAATTCAGAGAGAATAATGTATTAAAAACTATTATTAAAGTATTATATACATTATTTATACATGAATATAGTTGTAGTAAAAGAGGTGAAAGAATGTTTATAGTATATAATTCAATAGGATATTTAACAAATAAAATAGATTATAAAAAACCTATAAGATTAAATGAAGTATTATATATACAAACACAAAGTAATATAAATAAAATGTATGAAATATTTAAAAAACATGAAAAAAATGTTCCTGTCAAACAAGATAAACCTGATAAAAAGAAATTAATCACAGATAAGCAGTTTGAAAAAGAAATTATGCAAGATAAATTAAATATATTCAACGATATCACACTCTAAAGTGAGTTATACTTGGGTTTCTTAAAGAAAGTAAGTGTATTGATTTCTTCTTGATTCATATATTGGTCTGTTTCTTCTTTTCTTTCCAATAAACATTTTAATCCGTGACAGTTCAGACAAAGCAACTGCAAATTAATGAGATTGTTTGAACCACCAAAAGCATGTTTTTGAATATGATCCTTATTATTTATAACCATTATTCTTCGATCAGCTTCATTGTTTAAACAATAATCTTTTGAGTTGATAGACTTATCTGGGCCGGCACACATACAACTTTGTTCTTCTAATAATGTACCAAAATCTTGATTACATAATGGTGGACGTGGACGTTTAATCGGTTTTAAACTAAGCAGTTCTGTATCTGAAATATCACCACTGGGAATATCATTTGTTGTTGTCTTAGTGAGTTGACATGTTAATGGACGCGGATGATTAAGTCTTCGCCTAGTTTCGGGAAATGTATTAGTATTTCTGTTTCGTGAAGTATTTTTAGTTGTACGATACAGTTTACTTCTTATATTTACTTTTTCTCTACAACTTGAACAGTTGTTAGTAACCTTGACTGAACCTTTCTTTTTCGATTTAAACATATCAATATGGTTGCTTTCTTTACAGACATTACAAACTTTCTGGCAAATATCATTTGTTGTATCCATTATTATTATTTTTAAAAATGATATTTTACAAATTTCAAATTTTTAATTTAAATTAAAAAATGATTAATCTGAGAATAAATTTGATTTTTTAATTGAATAAATATTCATATTCAAAGCAAATAATCAATTGATTAAAGCAAACCACAACACTTACAACACTTACAACACTTACAAACAACTTCAAAACACCTCCGACCGAGAATATGTCTGTCATAGCCAACCTGGATTATGGTGAGGTGCAGGACATTTTGTCAGGAATGGCTGAACACCCTAAGGTGAAGAGAGGTCGCCCGGGTCCCAAAATTGGTTCCAAAAACAAGAAAACTCTTCTCAAGGAGTCTGTATCTACCACAGAACCAAAGAAGCGGGAACGCGGTCGCCCTACAGATGTAGTTGGTAGATGTAGCCTTTGCGGTGAAACTGGGCACAACAAGCGCACATGTCTCTCCTGTACTGACCTACCGAACTCGACTAAATAAACCAAAACAATATAAAACATCTAAACGAAAAAAAATATAAAACAAATAAACGGAAAAAAAATATAAACATAAAAACGAAAAAAGTATCCATCTTTTTTTATCATATCAGGCGAAATCTCTGAAAATCATGTAATAATATACAGATGAAAATGATAATATAATTGTAATTATAATTATTTTTATATGTAATTTTACTTTGGAACCATTATATATTCTTTTATACATAGTATCTCAATAACATTATATTATATTTTTTTAAATAATAATTTAAAATAAATCAGTATTAATCTTGGTAGGGACACCGTGACCAAATAATACCATATATACTAATGCTGCGCCGCCCACAAGAACACTCATGTTTTCTGCTTTAGAAGGACTTTGTTTAACTACGTATAATAATATAAGATATAATACAACACCGATTATAGCAGAATGTAATAAATGTGTAATACCTCTTTCATGATTCATTTTATACTATATAATATATATTTTTTTAAGATTAATTATTTCTAAATTTGAAATATTTATTTAAGATTATTTAAAATAAATGGAATCCCACGCTGAAACACCAAATACATTGGGCTATGATGTTCCAATCCCATATGAATTAGTATATTGTCCATATAATGGGACATATCAAGATATGATTAATAAAGCATATGAACTTGATGATAAAAAAACTATGAAAGCGTTGATAGAATATAGGGATGATATGGTTAATAGAGGAAAATTTATAATCCCTGAGAAAACATTATCCGGAGCATGATTCACAAGTTTCAGGTGATACAGTAAATTGAATTGCCTTACTAGACGGTCTAGATCTTAAATAATATATACCTGTTTTTAATCCTTTTTTCCATGAATAAAAATGCATAGAAGATATAGTTTTGAATGTAGGGGCTTCTATATATAAATTTAGTGATTGTGATTGACAAATATATTTACCTCTATCTACGGACATATCTATGATATTTTTTTGTTTAATTTCCCATGCTGTTTTGTATTTTTCTTTAATAAATTTGGGAATTTCATTAATATTTTGTATTGAACCATCATGTGCTATAATTTTATCTTTTAAATCTTTATTCCATATATCATAATTTATTAAATCATCTATAAGATAATCATTTATGACAGTATATTCACCAGCTAAAACCCTTCTAGTATAAATATTAGACATAACCGGTTCAAAACATTCATAATTCCCAAGAATTTGTGAAGTAGACGCAGTAGGCATGGGTGCTAAACATAAACTATTTCTTAAACCATATTTCATAATATATTGTTTTAATAAATTCCATTTATCTAACATTTCATCAGAAGGACTTTCATTCCAAAGGTCGAATTGTAACAATCCTTTGCTAGCAGGCGATCCTTCAAATGTTGAATATGAACCAACATATTGTTGATTAAGAATAATTTTATTTAATTCTTTATTAGTTACATTTAAATCTTTTTTGACGGATGCTTTATCATAGTTATCTGTCATCCACGGTGATTTTTTAATATATTCTTTAATAAGTTTTTCTCTTTCTTTAGAAATTTCCATAGATTTTTTTAACGAACCATAATAAATATGTTCAAATATTTTTTCATTTATTTCTTTTGCTTCATCCGAATCAAATGATAAACCTAATTTATAAAATACATTAGCTAATCCTTGAATGCCTATACCAATGGGTCTATGTCTCATATTAGAACGCCTTGTCTCTTCAGAAGGGTAAAAGTTATTATCAATAATATTGTTGAGATTTTGTGTAAGAATACCACTAATTTCTTCTAACATATCATAATTAAATTCTGGTTTCACATAATTATATAAATCTAAGTATCCACCCAAATATTCGCCGTCTACATATATTTGTGGCATTTCATCTGCTAATTTGTCTTCATTGTCACCTATTTGTGTATATAATTTAATTCTATCTATTTTTTTATCTAAGATTATTTCTTCATAATGAATACCTTTCTTTTTAAGAATATTTTTAATATAAGTACATTGCTTACAATCATTTTTAGAATATATTGTTATTTTATTATTTGAAAAATCGTTTTCATTAATAAATTGTGGTAATGATATAGATGCTAAATTACATACGGCAGTTTCGTCGGGTGCCGAATATTCTATAATTTCAGTGCAAAGATTAGATGATTTAATTGTTCCTAAATTATTTTGATTTGATTTTTTATTACAAGCATCTTTGTATAATATATAGGGCATACCTACTTCAATTTGTGAAATATAAATAGAATGCCATACTTTCTGCGCCTCAATAGTTTTACCTTTTCCTTCTAATTCATATTTAGTGTATAACTCTTCGAACTCAATACCATAACAATCACTTAAACCAGGACATTCATTAGGACACATTAATGTCCAACTTCCATTTTCTTGTACGCGTTTCATAAATAAATCAGGAATCCATAATCCATAAAATAAATCTCTTGCCTTTTCTAGTTCATTACCATGGTTTTTCTTAAGTTCTAAAAATTCCATAATATCAGCATGCCACGGTTCCAAGTAAACAGCAATAGAACCATTTCTTTTTCCGCCGCCTTGATCAACATAACGCGCCGTGTCATTAAATACTCTTAACATAGGGACTATCCCATTTGAAATACCATTAGTTCCTTTAATAGGAGAACCAGCCGATCTAATATTATGACAATGTAATCCAATACCCCCTGCATATTTAGATATTAAAGCACAATCTTTAAGAGTATCAAATATACCTGATATAGAATCATCTTTCATCGCCAATAAGAAACATGAAGCTAATTGTTCATGTTTAGTTCCTGCATTAAATAATGTAGGAGTAGCATGTATAAAATATTTATTAGAAATCATATTATATGTTTCAAATGCTTTATTCAAATCATTCCTATGAATACATAACGCAACTCTCATAAATAAATATTGTGGAGTTTCAACTATAACTTTATTTTTTTTTAGTAAATAACTTTTTTCAAGAGTTTTGAATCCAAAGAAATCTAATTTATAATCATTGAATGAATTAATATTATTATTGATTAAATCTTTATTAGTATTCACTAAATCATATAAATATTTATTAATAATAGGTGCGTGATTATCATTAACATAATTATTATATAAATTATCAATACAATCAGAAAATAATTTAGGACATCCTTTATGATGATTAGAAATACATATTCTGCTTGCTAAAATTGAATAATCAGGATGTGTTGAATATAAAGCAATAGATATTTCAGATGATAATTTATCTAATTCAGATGTTTTTACATTATCATAAATTTCAGAACATACTTTTTGAGCAATAACCGTTGGATCAATATTTAATTTATAATTAAATTTTTCACCAATACAAAGTAATTTAATACGGTTCAATATCTTGTCAAAAGAAACATCTACGAAAACACCGTCTCTTTTTTGAACTCGCATATTATACATATTATAATACTAATATATTTTTAAATATAAATTTGAATAAAATAATATAATAATTTATATATATGTTTTTAGAAGAATATTTAAAACAAAGATTATCACATATAAACTTAGATTTATATATAAAAGTACAAAATTTAGAATTATTAAAATATATTGCTGCAAAAGAAAAGTTAGATTATAAGGAATTATATAAAAAATATGTGCGTTAATTATTTTCCGTTGACCAGACTATTTCTTAATTTATTATCGCCTTCTAATTTACCGATTTCTTTGGAAATCTTGGAAATGAATGGTGCCATGGTAACTAGGCCTTGAATGAATGTTACAAGAATTAATATGAGAATACTTTCTAATCCTCTGCATCTCTTACACATAGAATATACAAATGTCGATAATAAGATTGCGTGAATAGTTAACATACCATATCTGAATAAGATTTGATTTTGAGTTAATCCTACTTTTTTGTATTCATCATATGCTAAGAAGTTAAGTATTGTTGAAATAATGATTAAAAATATAATAATCCAACATACAATACCAGGTCCTCTAACTTTTACACCATCTTCCATCCAGCAATGATCATCTAAACCGATATTTTCAAATAAATTGTAAGTATCAAAAGGACCATCTAATTTTTTATCAATTGATTTACTGATAGATCTATTAACTTTAGAAACAGATTTTCTAACTTTACCAACAGATTTAGCAGCGGATTTGACAGCAGACATTATTTATAATATAACATATATAAAAAATATGATTAATTTCATTATTTATTAATTTTTATATTGGGTTGGTATTTTATTCTGTCTAATCCATACATTACACATCCATTTTATACCAGATGTTGGCGGAAGTCCAGCATGTTTTGAATTTTCTAATTTATCTATATTATTTTCATCCAAATTAAAAAATAATGCTGCTTTACCTTTTTCTGGAATGATTTTTTTATTCCTTAGAGGGAAATGTGTTTCACCACCTTGAAAATCATCATTTAAATATAATAAAAATGTAGCATATCTATTACCACCTCTTTTTAAAAAATCGTTACATTTACTTTCTTCATAACATGCATCCCAATGTGCTTTATATAATTGTCCCGGCTGATATCTGACAACTTGTAAATCTTCAAAGTGTGATTTATCTATACCTATAATATTAGATAATTTATCATAAATATCCTGGACGACTTGGTATTTATCAGATAAAAATGTATTATGTGAAGTTCTTACATTATTCATGACAGTATTTACACCATTATCACCTATGACAGGCGACGGTGTCACCAACGGCTTCGCCAATCTAATTATTTCATTTATTTGACCATCAGTAATTATATTATGATATTCATAAATTTTATTAATATTAAATTTAGTAGTACTATATATAAAATCTAATAAGAAATAAAATAAAATCAAAATAATCGAAGCTGCAAGCAAATATTCATACATTATATATTAATAAGACAAATTAATTTATAATATTAATATATATGTTACTAAATTTAGTATTATTAATATTATTTATAATAGTATTAATAAGTGATACAAATATTATAGAAGGACAAGAGGTACAAGGATCGGCTGTAGATACTGATATAGATGAAGATGATGCTGTACCTAAAAAAGACCCATTATTTAATGTATTGAATTTCTTTCCAAGATTATTTAAAAATGAATTAGTTTTATATGAAAAAAAACACAACGATGATAGGGACGAAGTATATTTATCATCTTTGTTTGAGTCAAAAGGACTATATAATGGAGCAGAAGAAAAAGACCAACAAAAAGTTATAAATCAATCTGATATAACAGCACAATGCGTTGATGGTTCGGATACTATAATAGAAACACATATTAATGAAATTGTCGATCAATATAATAACGGAAATACCAATAATAATAATAATAATAATAATAATGATCGTGAGAGGTCAATGAACTATTTAAATTTTAATTTATGGGGGATCGACATGAATTTTGATTTTAATGATACAGGCGATAATGTAAGCGATAATGATACTTTATCTATAGGCAAAGACAGTCATACGATATGTGAATTACCATCTATATTATATGATAAAAATGTTCCAGTTGATAAGAGAGTTGAAATAAGTGGTGAATATGGTAGTTGTTATGATATGAATTCAGATATGTACAACAAGTGTAGAAAGAGTTGTTATGAAGCAACATCGTCAAGAAACAAAGATACTACATCTATTAATTATTGTACTGGATTTTTGACAAGACCCGATTGCCCATCAAGGACTACTAGAGACAATAACGAATATTATATTAAAAAAGATCAAGGGTATTATTTACAATGTATGTATGGCGATGAAAATTTTGAACCAATACATGAAAATATACCATGTAAACCACTAATTTGTCATGGAAGTGAGGGCATTTGTTCAGACGTCAACATTGAATCAGGTGATGATTATCATAAAAGAGAATTTGAATGTAATAACACATATTATCAAGACGATCAAGGACAGTTTCAATGTATAATTGGCAGTGACGGATGCCAAAAACAAGGTGTATTAGAACAAATAAACTGTATCCCTGAGAATCAACATCCTGAAAAAGACTATATAACTTGTTATAAAGAAGGTTCTAAATACATAAAAACTAATAAGGACGATACTGATTATATTGTAACATTATTTTAAATTATTTATTAACTTTCTTTAGAATATAAGTTGTTTTGATTTCTCTATTATTTAAAATATGATCCATACATGAATCAATTTTATCAGAGTTTTCACCTAATACTTTCTCTAATTCGATCCTAATATAATTTTTATTTAATGTGGATTTTGTCTTTCTTTCAGAACATCTTAATTTACCTCCTTCTGTCTGTAAATCAGAAATATTGTATTGAACCATGAATTTAGTAATATCAGGTATTAATTCTTTTTTTACTTTTTTAATATCTTTAATTTGATTTTCAAGATCCGATACTTGTTTATCAATCATTAACCAATGTTTTACTTTCTCTTTGAAATATTGTAATTCTTGTTCAGGGATTTCTTGACTTAAATTCATACTCATAATATATATTTTATGTTTAAATTATTTATTTTCTAAATAATAACCTTGTCCTTTTGGTCCTTTTTTAAATACATAACCAGGTTTTGGTCCGGCGAAATCTTTAGCAGCTACAAAATTATCATTAATTTTCACCTTGATATTTTTTTGATTGTTTTTTAAATCATTTACATTCATATTATTATTACTATTATCATTATTATTAAGTTTACCCAGTTGATTATTTAAATTCCGTCTATTATAAAGAGTATATAAATGATAACCAGCACTAGATATTAATACTAATACTATTATAATATAAGGCAAATAATCTATTAATTCTCCTTCAAACATTTTATAAATATTCTTTTAAAATAATTTAAAAATTTGAACAAATTAAATTATATCTATAAATAATATAATGAATAAATATCAAAATATGGGGAGTACTGCTTTTCCAAATGTTTTAAATGATTTAACTGATTGCGACGGTAAGATGAGTATATGTTTATGTGGCCTATGTTGTCCAACTTGTTTATTTGCCTTAATATATCAAAAAATACAATTGGGACATTTTTTAACAGGTTTTTGTAAATATTTTATGTTACAATTTCTTATATCAACTATATTTACAAGTATGTTTTATACAATCGAATGGGATATGTTTCTTAGTAAAGAATATTATTATGAAAATACTATAAGATTATGTTATAATAATAATAATTGTACTGATAATTTTGATGATAAACAATTATATGATAATAATTGTATTATAAAAAATAATACTGATGTATGTGATTGTATAAAACAACCATTAATTGAACAATGTGAATTTAATATGAATGAATTACCTGGTATTATGGATAATTTATTTGGAGATATAATATTTATAAGTATACTAAATTTATTAGTCTTGTGTATGACGACTGGATTATATTTGGGTCAAATTAGAAATAAAATAGGTCATAAATATAATATATTATATAATAGTCGTTATAATTTCTTAATTCATTGTAATCCCTTGACAAATCAATGTGCATTATGTCAAGAATATAATACAATAAATAGAATAGATACTATAGTAACTCCTATATATACTGTTCAATCTCCCAAAACATTTTATTAGTATTCCTTTATTAAATAATAAAAAAACAAAATATAAAATTATGAATAATATTTATTATTCAGATCATTATCCAATAATGTTAACAATAAATGATATTTAAATAATATAATATTATTAATATTAATATTAATAAAAATGCATTATATTATTTCTACTATAATATTATCATACGGTTTGTATATTTATCATAAATATACTGAAATTAATGTACATACAGAGAAAAAAGATATATTATTAGTATGCGATGCAGTATATATATGTGGTGTGACTCGAAAATATAATGAAATTTACAATAGATTAATTCTTCAAAACAATACTGTTGTAAAATTAGATTCAGATATGTTTACATCATATTCTATGCCTATATGGAATGATGTTAAATTTTGTATACCTGGAATACTTAAATATTTACATATCCGAGAAATAATTAAAAACAATAAACCTGATAAAATTCATATTATCACAGAAGGACCATTGGGTTTGTTAACTATGTTATACTGTATTAATAATAATTTAAAATTTTCAACGATGTTTTGTACTCGCATCGATTTATATTTAGAACAAAATATTCATAAATATTGTGGCTTGTTCGTTAGATGGTATTTTAAACAATTTCATACTCGTTCAGATTGTATTATCACTCCTTCTCCATCAATGGTTCCAATTATAAAAAATATGACGCAAAATAATAATGTAAAATGCATTCCAAATGGTTGTGATTTATCAAGGTTTAAATTAACAGGTGATACAAACATAGAAATGGATAAATTACCTAAACCGATATGGTTATATGTTGGTAGAATATGTAAATCGAAAGGAATTGATGATTTATTTAATATATCACATGATTTACCTGGCACAGTTGTAGTAGTTGGTAATGGTAAAAATTATATAACATATAAATATAAATATCCTAATATTAAATTTTTAGGATGGAAGCAAGGAACTGAATTATATAATTGTTATAGATCAGGAGATGTACTTGTTTTTCCGAGTAGAACAGATACATTTGGTCAGGTGATGGTTGAAGCAATGGCTAGTGGATTACCTGTAGCAGCATATCCTGTAATAGGTCCTAATGATGTTGTTAAAAATGGTGAATCAGGTGTATTAAGTAATAATTTATATGAGGCTTGTATATCAGCATATAAAAATAAAGACCCTATAAAATGCATAGAACATTCAAAAAAATTTAGTTGGGACAATATGGTAGATGAATTTATAAAAACTATTTAATATATTTTATCAGTTATTTCAAATATTTTATTATAAAATATTCTTTATATCCAAAAAACATTTGGGATGTATTATTAAATATTCATAAAAATCTAATATATCTGTAAATGGATCTGTAATTATTTTTATAATCCAATCAGTAGCAATCACAATACCATATTTATGAATAATTTCAATAAAATGTGGTAATACACATATTATAATATTCATAAATAAATATTCTGTATATGTTATAATATTATCATCATAATATATTAAACCATTAAATCCTATCAATGTAATAATTATTTCTTTTTTTGACTTATTTTTATGACCGAATTTTAACTTCTCTAAATTTAAATCTTGTCTTTCATAAAAAAAATGACCTGATTGCCTTATAACATGTGCTATAAAAAACGATATAACCATGTTATAATAATTTAATATTAGGAGATAATAATATGAGAAAAATATCATAATCATTGAGCTCCAAAAATGAACAAATTTATTTACTGGATGATTATGTGATACATCTATATCTATTTTTTTAGCATTCATAATATATTCATATTGTTTCATAATAAATGTTCTTTCATCTTCATCAAAATTTATGATATATTCATCAATTTCTTTATCCAATAATATATCACAATCTATTTCAGGATTAGTTGATATTATATATATTTTTGATAAATATTTATTAATATAATTAACTTTGTCTATTAAATCATTATTAATTTTATTAATTATAATACCTGATATTTTATAATGATAATTTTCTAATAAATTAATATTATAATCATTTAATTCTTTATAAATCATATTATCATATATATTTTTGTCATCAAATGTAATTACATATTTTTTATTAGTTTTCTTATTAACATAATTCACAATATTATTATCATTTTTAAAATTATTGATTATGTTTTTTTCAGCATAAGATTTATAAATATGTTCATTGAATAAATAATAATTATTTATTAAAAAATCCAATGTCAATTTTAATGATGTATATAAAATTAAATAATTTAACATTATTTATAATAAATAATATTTAATTTTTAAATTATTATATACAATATTCTTATACTAAATTTAAAAATATAAATATAATATAAATATTATGAATACTCATTATACAGGAACAATCGATAATGTGAATGACGGTACTAATTTACATGATCTAAATAATACGATATTATATCCAGTGAGCCATAAAATAGATATTTACTTCAATTTGTTTATGTTTCTCTTTTCAGTTACATTTTGTTTGAATTTATATAGAACTATGAAGCTTCATAGAGAAAGAAGAAACCAATTAGAAATACTGGATGGTCCGCAGATATTTTCACCTAGAATGATACACAGTACTAATACTATGAACCCACAGTATAAAGTAATAAAAATAAAAGAACATAAATTTATTGATGAATCTAGTTCTGAAATATGTCCGATATGTTTAGATAATTATAAAAAAGATGATATTTTAAATGAATTGAAATGTGGTCATAAATATCATAACACATGCATAGATGATTGGATTAAAAATAATAATAATTGTCCTTTATGCAGATTATCTATATAAACTTTATATCCATTATATCATTAATAATTATATTAGGACCGGCTGCATTTAATTCTTCATATGTAGAAGCACCTGATAATACACCGATTGTAAAACAACCCGCATTTCTTCCTTCAAGAATATCAACAGGTGTATCGCCTATTTTAATAACTTGATTAATATTTTTAATATTATTCCTTTCCATTAGATTATAAATCATATATGGATAAGGTCTGCCTACTTTAACTTCTTCTGAAGAAATATAATCATCAATACATTTATTTAAACTAAATTTATTAATTAATATGTTTTGAATTTCTTTATTATATCCAGTATTTAAGACAATTTTCTTATCATTATCTCTTAATGCATTCAAAAGATTAGGTAAATGCATATGAATTAATTTAACATTTTTATCAACTGAATATTTTTCTTTTAAGAGACTGTTAAATTTATTATTACTTTGTTTTATTAATAACCTGCTTTCTCGGATAGGTAATCCTTGTTTCTTAACAAAATGATCAATAACTTCTAATTTATTAAATCCTTTAAATTTATTAATATCTTCTTGTAATAGTGAATCATTAAATGATTTTATGACTTCATATAATGTTTTATATACAATATTATTTTCTTTTATGATTGTTCCAGCCATGTCACACACAATCATTTTAAATCGTGAATTAATCAACATATTTCTTTATATATAATTAAAAAAAAAATATTTTATCAAATTTAAAATATTAAAATACCCAATACACACAACATCATTTAAATTTAATTTGCTCAAAATAAACAGCATCTTCTTCTTGTTTTCCTTTACACATTAGTTTAGTAATATATTCGTCGCCACCACCGTACTCGACAAAATTCATAAATTTTTTATCAGGTAAATATTTAGGTAGTTCGTCTGAATAATATTTTATTTTAGTTTTAATTACCACAATATTCTTATTAGGTTCTACAATTTCAACTTCTTCATCAGACACTATTTCATATACTAATTTATATATATTTCTAGTTCTAATATTATTCAATATTTCTTTTGCCTTGGTTAATCTGGGTGATTTCCTAAAGTCAATGGATGAAAGAATATCATCCGTCAATAATATATACTTTTCCCAATCTTTATTTTTCACAGATTTAGTGATTTCAAATACATCATCGATTTCACTGAGAATTTCCTTTATGTGATGTTCAATCGAAACTACTGTATGATGATTACAAATTTCTTTGTATAATATGTACCTAGTGTGGAAGAATGAATCTATAGCCACTTGACATTTTCTATCATAGATTAGTTCCAAATCTTTAATATATGTATTATCCATTATTCTTTCATATTCTATTCCGTAAGATAACCCAGTCATTTTACAATCTCTTAGGATATAATCAAACCTATCTACATCTATCCCATTAGAATTAGAAACAATCTGAAAACAGTATTTTTTGACAGGATATCCTAATGAAATGTACTTATCATAATCAATATTTTTAGGTTCAATACAATCACTAATAAATTGAATATCTCTCTCAGAATATTCTAAATTGTATTTATCATTCATATAACGAAATATCTCAACAGAACGTTCTTCATGCACACTGATTTTAATATAATCATCAAACAAATGACTAAACGGTCCATGACCTATATCATGAATAAGTGCAGCAATACTTATTAGAAAATATTCTTTTTCATCAAAATTACATGAACAATTTAAGTCCTTATCCTGGTATTTCTTATTAATAATATCCATGTATTTCCGAGCCAAATAGTACACTCCTATACTATGCTCGAACCTATTATGACTTGCTCCAGTGAATACATGGTAGATACATCCTAATTGCTTGATATTCCTAAGTCTCTGGAATTCAGGGGTATCTATTATTTTCACTGCTCTTTTACAAATTTCAATATTGCCGTGAATATTATCATAGACAAACATTCTTATTTGAGTTATAAAAAAAATAGTTAGTATAATTTCAAATTTAATATATTAAATACACTCGATTGCTTCTTTCAGCCGGTTAATTTTTTGTCGTCCCTTTTCAGCACATTCACTATACGAAGATATATCTGCTTCTTTTTCTTTTATATATTCCTTGAAGTCATGAATACGATCCTTGGTCTCTTTAATGCGTCGCTCATATATTTCGACTGTTTTATCCTTTTTGGACTTAGTGAGTAGTTTTTTAACTACTACCTTTTTATAATTCTTAAAATTCCGACACGAACTAGGGATTTCAAGTGTATCCATATCATAATGTGTGGGATCTTGACACACATTAGATATTCCCTTAGATTCATTATATTCTTTCCATTTAGTATATATGTCGGCGCGATATTCACTCCCATTCATATCAACTGGTTTATCATATACGAAGCCATCATTAGTGATTTCAACCATCTGTGACCTCATACAACCATGACATATAACATATGATGATCGGAGATCTATAAAATCGTATGAAAGGTGGTTGTACGCAGAACAAATATATGGATCACATCCTAACTCTTTTATGAATTCAACGTTTTTACGAAAATCCCACATCGTCCTATCAGTTGATTGAATACGATATGATTCAGGTGCTTGATACGATTCTATCATAAAGGTACTAAATCCATCATTAAATTTATACAGATACTTATCTTTCGTCCATCTATTTTGTCCACCTATATGGACACTATCATCAGTAATCTTCCATTTACTCTGAATAGTCATCATATAATGATACTTCCAAATATTATTCGTATCACATAGAGATTTAAATTCCTTAGATGACATTATAAGATTACATAATGATTTCATATCAAGACCTTTCGCAATAGAGGTAATCATCTCAATGGGTATGACTTGAAAATAATTCATTATTATTTGAGTTATAAAAAAATAGTTAGTATAATTTCAAATTTAGTAATAATGTATGAATATCATTCCTAAATAAGTCCCTATCAATGAAACCGTGAAACCAGTAACAAACCCATTGTTCCATGATGATACATCTGGTTTCGTTTCATATCCCCTATTAATGACGACGGTTTGCTCAGGTTTATATAGACTGTTCTTTAGGGACTTGTTTTCTTTTTCCAGCAAATTATATTCTGCCAGCAAATTATTGTATCCATCAATAACATTTGACCTGGACATACCGCGTGGCATATTGATTGATTTATAAAAAAATATTATCTAAATTTCAAATTTATAATTTTACGTTATGCGTAATTTTTCTCTTTCATATAATTCTCTAATAAAATATGGTCTTTCTATTAAGCGCGTCCATGGACCTACATACCCTAATCTTTTCTCCTTGGCTTCACCCACCTCTATTTTATAATATATATTAGAGAAAACCATGGATAATAAATTTATATTATGATAATTAATATATTCATTTTTCTGCTCCAGGTTTTCAGTGTGAAATTTACGCACTGCTTCTTCTTGTGATATCTTAACTTGATCAGCAAGCATTAGTGAAGCATCGCGATCTAGGAATATTAGTGGAGAATTCTCCATATTTAGTTTTTTAAAAAAAATATTATATATAATTCAAATTTAGTTAATAATTTAATGTGTTCGTAATC